>OCTW011246135.1_pt1 | contig 19240 bp, 27 predicted proteins | sample 1539671 | NCBI WGS metagenome assembly OCTW01 (sample SAMN02144230, study PRJEB22623) | gut metagenome | biome: sheep rumen | host: Ovis aries | place: New Zealand
AAGGACATATAATAGAATAGTTATTATTGCAAAAATTGCTAATTTAATTAATAATCAATTAGCCACTAATCATTATAACAATATTAATTATATAAATCCTTATAATACTAATGTATTAAATTCATTATCTATTAATGAAGCAATGAATGTTTTAAGTTTATTGCAATAGCATTTTGAATTTTTTAGTTCTAGTAAAGGAAATTTAAGATTTGATGAGAATCATTCTGAAGAACAAAGAACAGAAGTAATTAATTTTTTTGATGATTTATGCGATTGGATACAATTAGGTATTAATGAGGTTAATGGTGATCAAGATAATCCTGGTATATTATATATATGGAATAAAGTTGGAATTACAAAGCCAGAATATAATGAAATTATAACGTCAGAAACATCAGATGAAAAAGTGCGTAATGATCGTATTAATACTGTAAATACAAATATTAATCGAATAAATACTGCTATAGATACTGCTAATACTACTATTAATAATATTAATACGCGATTAGATTATTATAATACAAATCTTATATGGCACAATTATAATATAACTAGAAATAATGTTAATAATATAAATAGATTTTATTCATTAAATAATTGGTACGGAGAAAGTACAGAAACAATTATTCAGGATGTATTAACTAATATCTAGGAGATAAAAAATTGTGAATTAATTCCAGGTACTTTTAAAAATGAATTAATTCAAATTATGGAGAACACATATTATTCATTTAGTAAAGAAACACTTTTACAAGAAATGAATGATTTGGGTATATATGAAGGTCAATTAGCGGATGTTAATTGGGAATAGATCTATTATAATTGTGTTACCGCGGCGCAAAAGAAATTGTTAGATATGAATTTAGGTCCTTATGTGTATAATACTTTTGGTAAATTTGCTATTCAAGCTGGTAATATTAGAAATTCTGAAAATAATCTTGATAGAAAAATTCATTTTGGTGTACGTCTTGATGGCACATTATTTAGTGATAGAGGTAAAATTGGTGGTTGGCGAATTACTGATAGTTTATTAGTAAGCTATAAAGATGATATTGAAGTTACTATTAATAATGGCCAAGTAGTACCTCCAACTGGAATTGAGTATATTGCTCTTGATAGTGTAAATAATCAAATTCGTTTAGCTAATAATTAGATTGTACTTGATGGATAGACAGGTATAATTTATGTTGGTTCACGTAAAGATAATGGTACATCAGGAACAATTATGTTAGCTTCACATAAAATGGAAGGTAAATCTGGCGAAACTATTATCTATGATAATGGAACAACTTATAGTAGTGATGTTGTTGCAGAAGGTGTATATTTATATAATGGCAATTAGATTATGTTTTATGATAATATAACATATGATGGTGGTAGTATTTAGGCAACATCATATAGCGTTGAATATTTAAATTAGAATCAAAATAATGATAAAATTACATATGGCGGCAATATATTAAGTATAACTGAAACACAAGGAGTTTATTCACCTGGTATTATTTATTCTAATATGAGAAAGAAAACGGATGTTGATAATACTTATTCAGGACGAGCTATTACATATTTATATCCAGCATTAGATGATAATAATTATTTAGGTAGTGAAGCCGGATGGTTAGGTACTAATACTAAACGTTGGAATATGTATGGCGATAAAATTATTGCTAATAAAATATATATGAAAAATGGTCAAAATAAATATGTATCTGTTGCAACTCAAGATTGGACAGCAAAATTGATATCTGCCGCGGAAGCTGGATTAAAAGCATTAACAGAAAAAAATAATGCAAATCTTGCTGCTATTGGAACAGTTGTAGATAGATTACAAGCATTACTTACTGCAAATTTCGATGGGAAAATAGAAAATACAAATACTCATTTAGTTTGGGATGAATAGAATAATAAGTGGATAACAACGACTAACAATGACCCAATAACAACAAGATCATCATTAAAAGTTGATGTAGGTGGGGCATTAATTGTTACAAATAAAAATATATTATCTGGATCGCTTTATGTTGGTAACAATCCAGGAACTTTAGATTCAGTAAGTATTATTAATGAAATTAAAGGTTCAGTTGGTAGTGACAAAAAGCTTACACTTACTATAAATGGATTCACGAGTGAACCTATTGATTTTTCAACATTGTATAATGCGGCTTTTAAAGCAGGGTGGGAAGGGGCGGCGTCAAACATATTGTTTAATCGTGTAGGCGATTAGATTACTGCATATATTGAGCCACATGATAATCCTCAAGCTGATGGCGGTTCTAATACTTATTTACTTGGTGTATCGCCTAATCCAGATGATGGTGGAGATAATACAGAACCAAACCCAGATGACAATACTGAACCAGAACCATCTCCAGATGATAATGGTTAATTATAATTACAAGAGTAAAAGGAGAAAAGATTTATGGAACTTACTTTTAATCAGATCAACAGTCTTAATGACGTAATGGCAGAACTTCAGAACAAGACTTTGCCATTTAAACTTAGTTTAATTATTGCAAAGAATACTGGTATGCTTTCTAAGGCAACCGAATTCTTTATTGAACAGGAACGCAAGTTTGCTAATGACTATCTTGTTAAGGATGATCAGGGCAACTTCGTATAGGAACAGGAAGGCGTTTTCCGCATTGTGGAAGGCAAGGAAGAGGAATGCCGCAAGGCACGCGAGGCACTCGATTCATTCACCGAGGATATTGAGTTGAAGAAGATTCCTATCGCACTTGTTGAAGATCTTGAATTGACACCTAAGCAGGTTGGCGCACTTGAAGTGATTATTGACGAGGAGGAGTAAGTCATGGCGACTACGAGATTGTACCCGCCCATACTTGCGGGTACAACTCCTCCTTTTTTTGATACAGTTGATGGGACGATCTTGGTCGTCCCATTTTCTATGAACATTATAGTTAGTTCATCAGAAGTTGGAGGAGTTAAATTACGCATCCGTAATGCCAGTAATGATCAGGAACTTGGCTATATTGATGCTTATGAATGGTCAAATAGTGCGGCGTATTTTAATCTTGAAGACATTAAAAATGCGCTAATTCTGGCAAGTTATTATAAAATCCAATTAGCTTATGTAGATACATATAATAATGTAGGTTATTATTCTACATTAAGTATTGTTAAATATACAGCGCGTCCAACTGTTGCCATTGTAGGACTCAATGGTTATTAGCCTAATTTACACTCTATCTCATATACTGGTATATATTCTAATTTAGCTGATCCTAGTGAGAAAAGTCATTAGTATAGATTTACTTTATATGATATGAAAGATAATGTTATACAAACTAGTGATTGGCAAGTACATAATACAAATAATGATACAACATCTTGGTAGTCTACTGATTCTTATATGTTGAATTATACGATTAACCCAGATGAAAAATATAAATTATAGTATTCAGTAATAACTAATAATAATCTTAAAGTAGATAGTATTATGTATCTTATTACTGGATAGTCTATTATCCCACCAGATATTGATGTTGTAGTAAATGCTGAATGCGATTATGATGAAGGTAATATTACAATTAGATTATCTCTTCCTGTTGATATATTCGGTGAAGAAGTAAAGCCACAGGAGAATTATTCTGGAGCATTTTTGATTGCGCGAAGCTCTTCGGCAGATAACTTTAGATCTTGGATTCAATTGGCTACTTTTAGATTAGGTCGCGAATTGAATCGAGATGTATTGTATCGAGACTTTACCGCAGAACAAGGTGAAACTTATATTTATTGTATTCAACAATTCAATAGTAGTGGATTATATTCTGCTCGTATTTGTTCAAAGCCTGTTGTATCAGGATTTGAAGATGCTTTTTTATATGATGGTGAGCGGCAATTAAAGATTCGCTTTAATCCAAAAGTATCATCATTTAAATCTGTATTACAAGAAAATAAGAAGAATACACTTGGTAGTAAATATCCTTTCTTCTTTCGTAATGGTAGAGTTAATTATAAAGAATTTCCTATCTCTGGTTTAATTTCTTATTTATCTGATGACAATAGTTATTTTATGTCTAGAACAGAAGAATTAAATATGCCAGTTGATTGGGATGATATTACTGATATCACTGATGAAAATTTATTATATGAGCGCAGATTTAAATTAAAGGTATTAGATTGGCTAAATAATGGTGAGATTAAGTTATTTAGATCTCCCGGAGAAGGTAATTATTTAGTGCGCTTATCTAATATATCCTTGTCGCCAATTGATACTGTTTCTCGCATGTTACATACTTTCTCTTGTACAGCCGATGAAATTGATGATTGTAATCCAACAACATTATCAAGATATGGCTTTTATAATGATGATATAAGTGTTACTAAACAATTACAATATTATACAATTAATTTCCAATATGAAATTGATAATATGATTAATACTGGATTTAGTAATATATCACAAACATTAACTGAACCTAGTGATAGCACTATTGAACAAGCACTTAATTTATTTTCTAAAACAGATTTATTATATGGCGATGAATTGCAATATGTTAAATTTGAAGGCTGTCCTGGCCTAGAATTTATTATTGGCGGGCAATATTATGTAGTAGGTTCTACTGGTAGCTATGAAATGCTATTTAGTGATACTCAGCAAGTATTACGTTTGCCCAGAATGAGTAAATCTGGAACAAAGGAAAATATTACAAGAGGTATGACTGGTTAGGTTACTGTTGGTGTTTGGAAAAAGTTTATTAATAAGTTTAATAATGCACAATCAGTTTCACAATATGATCGTATTGATTTTCCTGTATTTGATAGAAAAAATTATATGGAACAATTTAATACATTATATTCTTATGGTAGTACATCTGGAGATCTTACTGTTAAAAATGTAAAAGATAAAATAACACTATTACACAGAATGAAATTCACTCTTTTGACTGTTGATCCAAAACAAGAATATTCATCATTAGAAGAATTTCTTTCAGCATCACATTTTAATTTAACTGAGGTTGCTTCAAATGTTTGGAATATTACTTTAACAGATGAGAGTGGCGGTACAAAAACTTTAGTTGAGCACAATAAAACTGTTTCTAACCCTGTTCAACTTACATTCCGTGAAGGTTATGTACTTATTATAGGAGGAACAGATTATTACTAGATTAGAGGCTCTTAGCTAGTAAAACTTTCTCCAATTACAGTAACAATAAATACAATTGATGATGACGGTAATATTAAATAGGAAACAAAACAATTATAGCCAGATGACGTATGTATAGATGATGAAATATCTAAAGTAACAGGATTACCGCTTGTATTTCCAACTGGTACTCCAATACCAAAGAAACAATTATACTGGGGTTAGCTTGTTTAGCCAGAACTTATTTATCAACTTACTACAGTTAAATATGATGTAGAAGATAAAACAACAAATGTGCCAGGATTACCTTATTCATTATCTCAAACAAGTCCAAAATTATAGGTATATTTACAAGCATAGGCAGCAAAAACATTAGATTATTTATGCGTAGCCAATGAGAGTTTTATTAACTCTGATCTTTTAACACGTCAAATTTATTATAATAATACAAACTCTCCTCAAAATCCAAATGAAGATAGGAAAGAAGATATAGTTCATTTAACTCCAGTAAATCAATTAAGCATTGATGGTAATTCATCGTTTGTTACTATTGAGCATTTAGTTGCAAATAATGCGCAAAATGATTATGATTTATGCTCGTTGTTTTATTGGGATGTTAATCATTTTTGCCGTATGTCGCGTGAAGAGCAAGCCGCATTTTCTGGGAATATGGTTTGGATTCCAAGAACAGAAACGAATTTGGCTGCAGATAATTATGTGGCGCATAATGACAATGGCGCTGAGGAATAGAAATTTATATATTATAGAGATTTAAATACTGAATTATCTCATTTAAATGATGAAGGAGGTTAATCTATATGGCATTAAAAAATGAATTTGCGCTATTAGATAAAGCCTTCTTAAAGAAACTTGATTTTAATCGTAATAAAGAAGTTTATGTTAAAATAGTTTCATTAAACTGGGATGAAGATCCTATTGCAGAAATTACTAGCAATGTTGCTAGTGGTTCAATTTCAGTGGATAATAAATCTTCTGTGCGCCGCACATGTAATATCACTCTTGTAACTAATACTGAAACTGCGCGAGTCGATGAAGCAAATTGGACTTTGCGCACAAAGTTTAAAGTATATGTTGGTATTGAGAACACTGTTGATGATCGCTATGAAAATATGATTTGGTTTCCACAAGGCACTTTTGTGATTACCAGTTTTAGTTGTACATTAAATCAATCTGGATATACACTTAATATTCAAGGTAAAGATAAGATGTGCTTACTTAATGGCGATGTGGGTGGTGCATTATTTGCGGCGCATGAATTTAGTATGATTTATATTACTAAATCAGATGGTACTATTCAAAAAGAGTATATTCCAATTTACACAATAGTTAGAGAAGCAATTCATAATTATGCGCAAGAGCCTTATTGGAATATAATTATTAATGATCTAGAATCTTGCGGTGTTGAATTAATTGATTATGTCGGTAATGATACTATTATGTATATTTATAATTAGTGTAGTAATGATGATGTTACTAAATGGAATAATACAGGTTATACACCTGTTGAATATCAAGTCACTGATAAAATACATGCTGTCTCTTCTTCACAAATAAAAGGAGAACCATCATTTCCATATAGATCATTATAGATTAGATTTAATACTAACAAAGATTTAGATTAGGTTTTTGAAGCAGCTGTTAAAGATCAAGGAACAACTTATGATTTAAAACCTTTTTTACATCAAGGAGTATGGTATCAAATATATAAACGTATTGATCCTATGACTGATGTATAGACAACTGCAGGATATCGTCCAACTGATTTAACTTATAATGGTGAATTAATGATTGATATTGGCGGCACAATTACTTAGATGTTAGATAAAATTATTTAGATGCTTGGTGAATTTGAATATTTTTATGATGTAAATGGCAGATTCGTGTTTTAGCGCAAACGCATTTATTTTAATACATCTTGGTCTAACGCTATTGTTAATTAGAAGCAAACATATTATGATTCAATCGCTAATGGTAGCGCTGATTTTTATGACTTCTCAGATGGGTATTTAATTGAGAGTTTTTAGAATAAACCGCAATTAAATGTTATTAAGAATGACTTTAGTATCTGGGGCTCCTTAACTGGAGTAAATGATACAGCTTTACCAATTCATTTACGTTATGCTATTGATAGACGTCCAGAAGCATATTATAGTTTATTAAATCAGAGACTTTATCTTTCTAATGCGATGAATCCTATTTTGCCAGATGGTACAAGATTATCTACATCTAGCTTCTGGGATTGGCGAGAATTAATTTATCAAATGGCACGAGATAATTTAGCTTCACGTTCTCGTATTGATGGTTTACAATAGTCTTTGATTACATTAACTAAATTATATAAAGCTGAAAAAAGTTCATCATAGTCTTTGGAAAAATATAAAAGTGCAGTGCGTTATCATTATGATGATAAACTGGTAGAAATGGCATTAAAGAATGAAAAAATAACATATTATGATCTTTATAAATGGGATATGATTCATTCACGTTTTGTAGCTCTTGAAGATGAAAAAGATTATTTGTTAAGTAAAACTCGTCAAGAATTTCTATATGGCAATAATCTCGACTATATTCATCTTGAACTGTCAGAAAAAGAGCTTCAAGATATGAATAATGCATTAGGATATGATTATTATCTTGCCGCAGGCATTGATGAACGATCTGATGAACTTGCGCAAATTGATAGAGATATAAGTCATTATCCTGCTGATACTCAAGAAAGTAAAAGGGTCGCATTAGAATTATATGATTATTTTATGTGGTTGTATGATTATTATGAGCATTATTTGAAAACAAATGATTATGGCTTAAAAGGATTTGAAGATCCTGACTACCAACTAAATGCAGCTATGAACTACTATTGGAGACCAGGAGAGAAAACTGAATCCGGATAGACTTGGGACAGTTTAGGTGATACATTAAAATTATAGAATCAAGAGAAACCTCGCAGAACATACTTTAAAAATACTGATGATTGTTAGTCAGCCCATAGAGGTGAAAAATGGACTGAATGGGCTAATAATAATTTAAATAATATTCCAGAATTAAATAAAGTGTTTTTTATGGGTCCAACAGATACTATGGAAAGTACTGGCTGGACGTGGGCGACAGCTAAAACTAAAGATCATTGTATACATATAGTACCAAATGGAACACTATCTGTTAAAAATATATTAAATATAATACTTAAACGTATTAAAGGAGAATTTTTAACGACATCTCCTATTCAAAAAACAACTTATAGAAACAAGGAACAAGAAGATGAATTATTAACAAAATTAAGAGCACAATCATATATGAAAATTGCGCAAGATGAATTAGATGCGTGGTAGAAAACATTTAATACCGGATATGATGCTTATTACGCAGATATGTTAGCATTCTGGCCGCAATTATATCGCACTACTCCATCTGTTGACATGGTATATGATGAAAATGGTACTGTTAATACAAAAGAAGATGGAACATTAACATACTCAACTAATTCTATTAATAATTGGGAAGCATGGGTATAGAATGGCTATTGGAATCCATCTTATATAACCTATAATAAAAGTACGGGTCAAATTCATTTCAATGAGCCAGAAGCACTTTTCTTTTGGATTGAATTTATTGACGCAACGTAGCGTCCTGAATTACAAGAGTACTCTGTTGAAATTATTGGACGACGTTCAAAATCTGTTAATGATACTAATGTAAAAGCCATTTATGTTAGAGATACACCGACTGTATTATTTTTAAATCCATCAGAAGAACCTGTTATTGGTCAAGAGCATTTAGCTTATGCGAAAATTAATATTGTGCCGCCAATATCTAATTATTTTAGAATTAGTGCGCAAGGTAAAAGTGCAAAAGAGGCTCTTGATACAATGCTATATGAATCAACTTATTTTCAAGAATCTATTACGGTTTCATCTATTCCAATTTATTATTTGGAACCTAATGTGCGCATTTCTGTGCATGATGATGTAAGTGGTATAGCTGGTGAATATTTAGTACAGTCGTTTACAATTCCATTGCAACATGATGGAATGATGTCTATTACTGCTAACAGAGCTGTTGATAGATTGTTATAAGGAGGAAAAGGATTATGGCAAAGAAAGTTAGCTAGATTAGATGGTTTGGGGAGGGTAATGAACTTAACTATCCTACTAATATTACATTAGAGAAGTTACGTTATGGAACAGCTTTCCCTAGAACTTATCCAATTATTCGTTTTTCAGTGCAAGCATTGCCGGGCACTAAAATTTTTATTAACTCAGGTCCAGCGCCTATTATTATAGGCTCAACTGGAATTTATGAATTAGATGTTGAAGGTTTAACGAATATTTCAAGTATTTCATTTGATATGGATTCGTTGCAGATAATTGGGAGAACAAATACGCCGATTATAATTGATTATATTTATGAAACGGAGTGAGTATAATGCCTAGCTTTTATGGTAATATTACCAACTCAGCTCGCTCAGCTTTCATTTTTGATAGAATTTATAATTCAAGATATGAGATGGATCAAGCAGTAAATACAGATGGTGTTTATACAACCAGATATGTATTAGTTGAATATGGTACACCACCTGCATGCGGCTATATGCTAGATTATATTTTATATGCTGATCCAAATCATACCACATAGATTAGTCCTGTTCCTAATACTTTGTATCAAGATTTGGCTGTATTAAATACAGATCACTCATTTTATATTTATGGCGGAGAAGAAGGAGCAGGTTATCATCCTACATCAGAAGATCCATATGCAGTTAATTATAACACTGATGTGCGGCACTATGGACGTGGATATGGGTCAACAGTTTGGATGAAAACAATAGATGAAAATAAGCGTTATAAGTATGTTCTTGTTTCAGATTTAATGCCTCGTATTCCGATGATTAGATTGGTTGCCGATCCGCCTAATAGCGTGCCGATCGCTCCTTATTTTGATAAGAACTCTACGCATTTAAACTATTATATCCATGTACAAGCACCTTGGGGCATGCGCATAAACGTTGCGGCAAATGAAGATAAAAGTGATGAAACAATTACTTTTCCAAAAGGTCAATGGAATGGTATTACATATGAATGGACATATAGCACGGACAGTTAGCCCGGTGATATTTATTATAATAAAAAAGGATTTAATAAATATATTCGTTCATATGATAGAGATACGCCTGATACAATTAATTATGCATTCGGGCAAAGTAGTAATAGATACTATGGAACTCTTGATGGCGTAAATCCAGAGAATGGTCAGCCCGCAAATGATCAGTATCTATGGTTTATTCGTTTACCATCTCTTGGTAATACTATTTGTGAAGTATGGGACTATATGTTTTCAAGTTCTAGATTAGTAGAAATTTTAAAAGAAACTGGAGACAATATCACAGAATCTACTGTTGATACAGCATCTGTACTTGGATTAACAAATAGTATGCGTTGTTATATGGGCTATATAAAGACTGTACCAGCTTGGGCAACAGAAACAAATAATACTATTTATGTTCAGGCAACTGCCGCAGGTGGTACTTTAGAATATGGTAAGAGTATTATTTACAAAGATACTGTTGCGGATGATGGTACTAAAATTAGACATTATTATTATCCATCATATTATTCTATATGGACTCAAGATAACAATGGATCCTATTATTATGATACTAGAATTGGCGCTTATAGAAAAGCTAATAAAGCTGTTTTAGGTTCTGGCGTTTAGTATTATCGCCGTGAAACCGGGTTTGAAAATAATGCATTAAACCCGCATATTAGATTTACCCAACAGTATTTTAATGATACAACTAAAGTTGGTTCAGGTCTTGCCGCAGTTGAAGCATCTGGTACAGCGGATGCGCCAACAACTATATATGCCGCACTTGCGATTATTAATCGCCTTTTGGGCACTACATTAGCTGAACAAGATTCAAGAGATGATCGTACTGTTATTGGATTAATTAATACTATGAAAGATATGATTGATAATATTGATACACAATTATAGCCAAATGCGATAGTAGTGACTGATGAAAATGGCCGCATTACTACTAAGGCTGCTGGTAGTGCATTATAATTTATTGGGCTACTATAGTTAATATTGTTACCCTGTCTTTTATATTAAAGGACAGGGTAACTGTTAGAAGGAAGTGAAATATATGCCGACAAAATAGAAAGTTTTATTTAAATTTGGTACTGCTGCATCATATGCGGCATTAGAAACAAAACAAGATTCTGCATTGTATTTCTTGCTAGATACAAATGAGTTGTATCGTGGTACCATTCCTTTTGGACAGCCCCATATATATACTGGACTTCGCCAAGGTAATGCTACTAATGATGTAACAATTACTTCATTAGTAGGTAGTAACACTCCAGTACAAGGCGATATTGTTGTTATTCGCAATGCTGACAATAGTGCGGAAGCATTTATGTATGAAGTAGTTAGCGATTTATGGTTACCAATTGGCAATACCGCTTCAGATTCTTTATCGTAGACAGTAAAAGATTTATAGACTGATGTCGCTAATCTTGAAACAGAACTTGGTAAGACAAATTCTAATGTCGATGACTTAGATTCTCGTCTTACTGCATTAGCCGCAGCTGCCGCAGGTGCATTCCATTTTAAAGGCAATGCAGCTGATTTATCTACTATTACAAATCAAACCAATGGTGATGTATACCAAGTTGGCGATAAAGAATATGCTTGGAATGGTAATTCTTGGGTAGAATTAGGTAGTCCTATTGATCTTAGTGCATATGCCACTCTCTCTGATTTAGATGATGCCGTTAGTGATTTAGAGGCTTTAATTGGTCATAAAGCTGGCGAAAAAGTAGATGAAGTAACTGGTGAAACTGTACCAGATCCAGCGACAGGTATTTACGCTGATTTGTTTGAACATGCAGACCAGATTATTCCATTATTTAATGGATTAGTACCAGGTCTTGTTCCTGTTGATAATAGCGGTGCTACTAATACAGAAAAGGCATCTAAGTTCTTAAATGCTTTGGGTGCTTGGGTTGCCGTCACTTCTAGTGGACAAACTACATATACAGATCCAGAAGGCAACACATATAATACAGTAGAAGAATATGTAACTTATATGATTAATAATATGGATATTCCAGAATATGTTTGGGAGTCTATTGATTCTAATTAAAATAGAAAGGAGTGGCTAAGGAATGCCTCAACCAGCTAAGCTTTAGTTTAAACGTGGTTTATTAGCAAATTTACCATAGCAGATGGTAGATGGTACATTGTATGTTACTACAGATGAACATGCGATGTATATGGACACAGGAACTGGCCGTATTCGTTTAGGTGATTTTGTTCCAGTTGACACATTGGCAGATTTAAATTAGCTCAGTCCTGTTTATGAGACAGCAATTTATTATGTAAAAGAAGGCAATATTCTTGCTCGTCGTGATACAGTAAATAATCGTTGGATTCAGATTAATAAAGCCGGTATTGTTGGAATTACTAATAATGGTTCTGGTAATGTTATTAGTGAGATTAGTACTAGCGTTGATCCAGCTACTGGTCAAATGAGATTGGTTGTAACTAAAGCATCAGTGGCAACAGCTGAAGCTTTAGATGATTTAGTAAGTCGTGTTACAACTAATGAAACTAATATTTCTAATTTGGATACAGCTATTAGACGCATTGATGGCGATGCTTCAACTACTGGATCATTCTTAAATGCAATTGAGCAAGCTCGCCAGGCATTATTAGGTCAAGAGACAACATACACTACATTTAAATTAATTGGTGATGCTCTCCGCGCACTTAATACTGATATGGCTACGGCGAAGTCTGATATTGAAGATTTGCAAAGCGATATGACTGCTGCGCAAACTACAATTAGTGGACACACTACCGCGATTAATACTTTAAATGCAGATGAGAATACTACTGGTTCTGTTAAGCATGCTGTTGCTCAAGAGAAAGCTGCAAGAGAAGCTGCAGATACAGCTCTTGATACTCGCTTAACAAAAGTAGAGACTGACTTAAAAGATTTGCCTGATCGTGTTGAAGTAGTTGAAAACGCGATTGATGTTTTAAATGGTAGTGAAAACACAGTTGGATCTGTTGCTAATACTGCAGCTGCCGCAGTTGCAAGAGTTGTTGCAAATGCGCCAGAATCACTTGATACATTAAAAGAAATCTCCGATTGGATTTCAACACATTCAGACAGTGCTGCTGCGATGAATACTCGTATCACGACTGTTGAAAGTGCAATTGATGATTTAGAAAGTGATATTAATACTAATACTACTGATATCAGCGGTTTAAAGACTCGCATGACCACAGCTGAAGGTAATATTACAACTCTTCAGGGCAATATTACTACATTAAATGGCGACGTTAATACCGTTGGTTCAGTTGATTATAAAATTAATCAAGCTGTTTCAGATGTTTCTGGCGATTTGGATGATTTGGAATCTAGAGTTTCTGCAAATGAAACATCAATTGGTTTATTAAATGGTAATGCTTCAACAGAAGGTTCTGTTGCATACGCTGTTGCGCAAGAAGCTGCAGCACGTGAAGCAGCTGATACAGCTTTAAGTGGTGATATTTCAACTTTAGCAGGTAGAGTAACTACAGTTGAAGGTAATATTACTACTATAAATAATTCAATAGATACAATCGAGACTACATTGGTCGATCATGAGACTCGTTTGACATGGATTGAATATTAATTTAGAGAAGGAGGAGCTATTCAATATGGCAGGATATAGTGATGGAATTGAAGTAAGAACTAGCGCTAATTCTCCTTTACAGTTGATGAAAGGTCCTGACGCAGCCATTCAGAAATTAATTATTGATGATGGCCGCCTCTCTTTTGCTACAGACACCAAGAAAATTTACTTAGACTGCAAGTTCACTGATTCCGCCGACAATACATGGAATGATCGTATTGCTTTCGGTGGAAGTAGCGGCATCTTTTATGGCACAAAAACTTTTGATGCTGCAACAATTGAACTTAATGTCTTTGAGTTTACCTATGGTGGAGATAGTGAAGACTTTGATGAAAATACTAGCGAGTGTCCTGAGGTTGATGATTTAATCTTAAATCAAGATGGATGCTTTTATCGTGTAATTAGCGTGAATGCATCAGTACATGAAGTGCCGGTGCAGGTTGTTGATCCTGATACAGGAGAAACAGTAACATCCACTCGCAATGTAACAACTGCACAAATTGTTACGCGCAAATTAACTGTCGCAGGTTCTGGAGGCGGCGGTGGCGGCGGTGGATCTGGTATTTCTGCCGCAAAAGATCCAGATCAAAATTATAATATTATTTATGCTTCTGGTAGCATTCCGATCGGTTTTAAAGTCTCTGACTCTATCGAAGGAACAACAATTGATGTTATGGTTACAATCAACGGTATTGTCGCAGGTACTCGCCGCAAGATTGATAAAGATGAATACACTTTTGTTGAATGCTGGCCATGGAGAGATTATTTCACTATCAATGCTAATAATACAGTATTGCTTACATTCAGTAATGAATATGGTGATACTCGTTCATTAAAGATTGATGGTATTCGTTTAGTTGCTTTGGAAACTAAATTATCAAACGCTAACTTGGGTGTTGTAACGACTGAATCAGTTCGTGTTAATATTCAGCCATTCGGCGCAAGTAACATGTACGAGCGTTGGATTAATGTTAGTGTTAAATTCCCGAATATCGCAAACGAAGAAGTATTCAAGATGCCATTTGCATCTACTATTGATAATGGTGAAATTTTTGCTTATGATATTGATTTAAGTCGTCATATCATCGGTGACTATACTGCTCGCATTTGGATTACTGCAAGAGCAGAAGAGGGAGATACAGAGATTCTTACTTCTCCAGCTGTAACTGCGGCATGGATTTGGCAGGATCCGAATAGTTCAACTCCTATCTTATCAGCTAACTTGGAGCAGAATTCATTTACTCAGTATGATACTGCAACTATTACTTATTTGGTATCTTACAATAGTACTAATACAGTAACAGTTAATTTGCAGGCTTATTGTGATGATGAGCTCTTGCTTGATGCAGATGAAGTTGTTAGCTTCAATACGAATACTCAATGGAAATATACATTTAATAGAGTTAAGGGCGACAAGCAATCTACCTATAAGTTTATTATTTCTGTACCAAGTTATAGCGGATTATCTAAGACTCTTGATAATATTACTGTTAAGAAAGCAGAAATCACTCCTCCAATTATTGAGGAAGATACTTCTTTACAGCTTTATTTGAATGCTAACCCAGAGGATCGTCGTCGTAGTAATAATGAAGCTCATCCTGATACATGGGAATATAAGAACGTTGCTTGCACTTTTGAAAACTTTAACTGGAGCACAAATGGTTGGATTACTGATACAAATGATGTTACTAGTTTGAAGTTAACCAATGGTGCTAAATTAACTGTTCCATTTGCTATTTTCTCTGAAGCAAATACTCAGAATAGCGGTGCGCAGATTACTGGTAAAACAGTTGAAATTAATTTTAAACTTAGTAATGTTCGTAATGTTAATTCAATTTTGATTAATGCTGCATCTTGGTGGAATAATAAGATTCGTACTGGTATTGTATGTACTGGTGATAAGATCTGCATGAATACACCAAACTTAACGAACTATCATACCGCAGAAGAAGATATGGCAATGAGTGATAGTGAAAAGGCTGCAACAAATGGTCTTCGCGCATATCTTGCAGAAGATGAGCGTGTGCATGTTGCATTCTCTATTTATCCAGTACAGTCTTATATGAACCCTGAGAATCCAACAGAGGTATTAGATACTTATGGTTTGATTTATACTTATGTTAATGGTGTTCTTTCTGGTTTAACAAAGTATGATAGCGCAGAAACAATTATTGATGCTGCTGCAAGTGCTCCATCATATTTAATATTTGATTCCACTGATGCTGACATTGATATTTATAGTATTCGTGTTTATGGTAAATATTGCGCTGATTCAATTCTTTTGAATAACTATGCTGCAGATTTACCAACAGCAGAACAACGTATGTTTGTTAAGACAAACAATGATGTTCTTGTTAATGGTGAAATTTCTTTGAATCGTGTGCGCGAATTAGGTAACATTCCGTATTTGGTTGTAACAGACTTGCGCCGTACTGGTGACAAGAAAGGTAACTTGATTGATAGCGATGATAACGTTATTGGTTATGGTCCTGAATCTGGCAGTACACATGCTATTACCAATGGCAAGAAAGACTTCCGTTGGGCACCTTGTTATTATGTTGACCCAGAGCATCCAGATCGTAACTTTGGTGATCCTAATAATTTAGTTGAAGCCGTTATGTATGGTCAAGGAACTTCTTCAATGGCATATCCAGTAAAGAACTTCCGTTTACGTTTCCGCAATAAGGCTGATAAGTATTCATTATTACCAGCAATTCCAGGTATTGATAATGATCCTGTTGAAAAAGCAAAGTGGGAGAATATGCCGAAAGTTGCATTGTTTACTGCGAAAGCTGACTACATGGATTCTTCAATGTCTCATAACGTTGGTACTGGTAACTTGTTAGCTGGTTTATATGATAGTATCGCATTGAAATCTCCTGCACAAATTGCATATCCTGATAAGACATTGACAACTAATATTGTTGGTCGTCCTATGATTGTATTCTGGCGTCCAGGTGAGATCGGTTCTGAAACATATATTGGTCGTTATAATTTCAACACTGATAAAGCAGAGCATTCTTTGTTTGGTTTCGATGAAGCTGAAAAAGATGGTTTCTTTGGTCGTGTAACTGAAACTGTTAATGGTGAATAGAGATTTAAGTGGGGCTTCCAGTCAACACTTGATGAAAGTGATAGCTGGGATGATGATGAGCTTTATAATAAGACTTATTATACTGCACCAAATCTTGAATCTGAATGGGAGCACAATGGTATCCGCGATGGCGGCAAGGCTATGAAGACTGCTTTGGGTCAAGGTCCATTATATGAATATGTTGAAGGTCCTCGTTCAATTCAATGCTGGGAATTCCTCAACAACGGTGCCGCTCTTGATGGTTTCCGTACCGGTTGGGATGGTAATTTGAATGACTGGGTTGCTTCTTTTGAATCTCGTTATCCAGAGCATCAAGAAACAAAAGTTGATGCCGATCATAAGTATCAGTTCTGCAGTGATAATCGCGCATTCGCACGTTTAATCAACTGGTTGCATTCAACAGACCAAAGTCAAGCTACTGATGAACCATTAAGTTCTGCAGTTACATATTCTGGTACAACATACGATAAAGATTCTAAAGAATATCGTTTAGCTAAGTTCGTTGCTGAGCTTGATCAGTATATGGATATTAACTTCACACTTTTTTATTATGTATTAACTGAAACATTGTTAATGATTGACTCTCGTGGTAAGAATATGATGATGTGCTCATTCGACTTGGATAGCGATGCCGGCACAGGTCACTGGTTCCCGATCTTCTACGATATGGATACAATCCTTGGCGTTGATAACTCTGGTGTTCTTCGTTATTCTTACGATGTAGATGATGCTACTGAAACAATTTATAATGCAAGTGCTAATTATGGTACTTATGTTAACGGTGTATGGCAAGCTAATCCTAACTACAGTACATTGTGGTGCAATTTGCGCATGGGCTATCCAACTCAGATTAAGACCATGTATAATAATTTAAGATCAAAGAAATTTAATCTTGAATATTTGCTTAGTTCTTATAATGATCAGTTCGCTAATACTTGGGCCGAGATTTATGATAATAAGGATGGCTGGTACAAGTATATTCGTCCATTAACTACTGTTACTACAGTTACTGTTAATGGTAAGGATGAGACTCGCGCAGGTATTAACTGGATCCATGCTGAACAAGGTACTCGTTCAATGCACAGAGAGTATTTCTTGAAGCACCGTTTCGCATATCTTGATAGTAAATATGCAACTGGCACTAACGGCACAGAAGATATTTACTTGCGTGTTAATGTTCCTCTTGCTGGCGTAAAAGAGCATCCAGATCCACACTCCTTGCAATTTGATCTTACTTCTCAGAGTACACAATATGGTGCTACTAAGTTTGGTGGAAATGGTACGCTTGATATTACTTCATTACCTGCTGAAACAACTGTCCGTACTCCATTACCTACTGGCGTTGATACTGCAAAAGACGTTGAAACTTATGTGTTCAATATGGGCGACATTTATGATATCGGCGATTTGTCTGATAAGTTCTTGACTTCTATTGAATTCAAGCGTCCAAATAGACTTCGTCGCTTCCAACTTGGTAATGCATCTCCAGCATATAAATCAAGTGAAGCAGTTAGTATTTCCGGTTTCAATAACTTAACATTGCTTGAGGTATTCGATGTACAGAATGCTAAGTTGCAAGCTACCTCTGTTGATTTGAGCAATCAAAAATACTTCAGAGAATTGTATGCAAAAGGTTCTAATATCACTGCTGTTAACTTTGCTGAAGGTGGTAACTTACAGCATGTTGAATTACCTAGCTCAATTACTAGTATTACTATTAAGAATAATTTGTTCTATGATACTATTAATCATCCAGAAAATTTACAGATTGAAAGTTATGGTTCATTAGAGAGTTTGAATATTTCTGGATGTCCAAAAGTTAATACATATTCATTAATTTCCAATATTATGGCACAAGATGAATCTGAATCAGGTCAGATTGTTCGTGTTCGTTTGCCAGATGTTAATTGGACAATTAATGAATTAACTGAGGATACTGCAGTATTAGAGCAAGAGAATGATGATATGATTGCTACAGATATTAAGATTCTTGCTTATATCGCGAATATTCCTGGCGGCTTCAGTGGCACAACTCCTCCTGCTCCAGTATCTCACGGTAGAACTAATAATGAATATTTCGGTGGTACTGTAACAATTAACAATCAGAATGTATTAATTGATGACTATGCTCTTAAGAATAAATATAGTCAATAGTTCCCTAATTTAACATTAATTTATACTAATCCAGAAAATGTTATTGCCGGTTATGATATTTATATCCATAATGGTCAGGGCGATGTACAGTATGCTTTGGGCGGCAAGGCCAACAGTGTAACATTGTCTCGTGAATAGGCAAATGGATATAACTTAAAGGATCACTTAGAGAATAATACT
>OCTW011569476.1_pt1 | contig 19240 bp, 19 predicted proteins | sample 1539671 | NCBI WGS metagenome assembly OCTW01 (sample SAMN02144230, study PRJEB22623) | gut metagenome | biome: sheep rumen | host: Ovis aries | place: New Zealand
TCAGTATATTTATTTACTGCTTTTAGATAAATATCGATATAGTTACCTGGATAAATTGAGTTACCATATGTAGTTTCAGAGTTAACTGATAAGTTATATAATACATAACCCTTTGGATACTCTAAAATGATATTGGCATTCAATTGCTCTTTTTCAACAACTTGTCTTGTATAGAACAAACTTCCTTTTGGAATTAATGTATCTTCATTAGAATATTTATCAATAACATCGCCTTGATTTCTAATGACATCTCCTTCAAGCATTGAAGGAGGAACTGCACGAGTTCCTACCATATCAGAAGTAATTTGAGTTCCTGGAGAAATTTGTTGTAGAGCATATGGAACATTGATTGGGTTAATAGCTGATTTAACACGCATATTATATGCAACATATAATATAACGATAGCTAATACCACACCTAAAACTGTTACAGTGTTTTTATTTTGTAAGAATTTCTTTAAACCTGTTCCTACGTTTCCCATTATAATTTCCCCTTTCTAATAATTTGTTTTTCTAGTTCCATCCATATTTCTTGCAGCACCTGTATCACTATCAGTGTTAGCTAATTCTTTTTCAGTGAATGGATCACCGATATTCTTTGTTTCAAGAATTGAATCAACTTGTGTTGAAATATTTGCTGCTTTACCATCAAAACTTAGTACTGTTAATGAATCAACTTTAACACTTACTTTTGGTGGTACTTCATTAATATCGTAGAATTTAATTGAATATGATCTTGTTGTATCTACACTATTAGCGAATCGACGAAGGAAGCTCTCAACGAACTTCTCTTTGTCAATTCTTGGTAATTGGTTATCTCTTAAATATCCTGTATCGATTGCATCAACCATTGCAGCATCAGTTGTTTCTTTCAATAGGTAGTAATCTAATTCTCCACCTGTTGAGAAGTTTGTTAATACATTGATTAATAACAATGCTATAACTGCTAATAATATGATACCGACTGTTAACATTCCTTTATTCATATATTATTACCTCCTATTCTCCCTCTGATGCTACTATGAATTGTTCACATTCACCAGTTTTTGGATTAACGTTACTACAACATGCTGTCTTAGTATTAATATCATACTTACGCCATTTTGTAGAACCATCATTGTATTCAGCGATTAATTTATCGATCAATGTTGAATGGTATACTGCTCTACCACACATCTTGAAGTATTTATTTGCTTCTGCAGAAGTGTTATCAGCAGAACCAGTTCTATCTGAGTATGGTGTACTATAAGCCATACCTTTTGTCCATGTTTTAATTGCATTTAATGCAGTTGGTGTTAATTCAAATTCATAATCTAAGTATTCTTCTTTTTCATAAATACTTTTTCCACGTCCTTGAATTTCACCAATTAATACTGATGGGTTAGTTGCAATATATGGATCTTTATCAGCAGTAATTGTTGCTTGTGATGTCCAGTTAAATCCTGGAAGTCTTCCTGTAAATGAAGTATTTCTTTCTTGTACAGAAGAGTTACCAGTTGAACTTGGGAACATATTCTCTAAATCTATATCTTTAATTCTATAGTTAGTTGCTGTTGTTTTACACTTATCTTCATCTGTTGATGATCCAGACTTCTTAGTCTTTGCAGTATCATTTATTGCATAGAAACAATCCATCTTAATATTCCACTTGTAATATCCGAAATCTTTTGTTTCAGCATGGATATTGTATTTTTCAACTGTTGCTTTACTTCTTAATGTTTCTAATGAATCAGCCATGTAAGTATTACATTTGTCTTCATATTGTTCAGTAGTTGTATAATCAGTTCCGTATACTTTCTTCATATACCATAACCACCATTTAGCATTTACATTCTTAGTATCTAGTGGGATACAGAACTTACCTTTTTCTTCACGCCATCCATCATCTTCGCTCTTAGCTTCGAATGAAATTTCACCAGTTTTGTTATTTACCCAAGTTCCTGGGAATGTCCATTCTGTCATGTAATAGTTCTTAGCTTGAGAACATACATAACATCCAGCGTAATCTTTAATTGTAGATTTTGTTTTATTACATTTTTCAAGTTTATCAACATTAAATTTATCTTTATCAGTTTCTACTTTAATGTTTTTCTTAGAACATGATGTAGTAGTATTTGTTGTTGTACATTTATCAGTACTATCATTTGAATTTAATTTATCAGTTGAGTCATGAGTTAAATCTTTTGTTACTTTTCCTGATGGATAATCAACATGGTAATCAGCTTCGGCATTTGTATAGTCTGCAGTAATTGTAAATGTTGCAGATGATTTAGTACAAGATGCTGCTGCTCTACATGTATCAACTATCTTCTTGTATAGTGCTTTATTTGCTTCCCAGTCAGCTTCTGCTTGTCCAGAACCAGCATTTAGGTATTTACCAGCACATTTTCCTTCAACCCAATGACAATTATCGTGACAGAATGATCCACCACCATAGTTTGCTCTATAGAATCCATCTTGCCATGGAACTATGTAAGCACTATCATTATATTTATAGTGATGTGGAGCTCCTGCTTTAACATACCAAGTACCTGGTGCATAACTACTTCCTCCACGTGATCTCTTATTAGCTGAGAACTTAATAGATCCACCTGAACGATAATAACATCCGTTAGATACTTTAGCTTTACATTGAGCTAATGTTAAATGTTCATTATTAATTCCTTCTCTATCAACAGTAATTGCTTTTAATTGTTGTACTGAGTATTCAGCTGCAGTTACTAATGATAATTTAGAAGTATTATTTAATGATGCATAAACTTTGTTGTAGCAAGAATTACTACAAGCTTGTGTATATTTTCCACCGTCACATGATTTAATACATGCTTCATAATCTTCATTAGGTCCACCTTGTAAGTAGTAAGATACACCACTTGCTCCTGAGTGTGCACATAATGGAGATGGGTAACAATATTCATAATCAGCTCTATTTGGTTTTACAGGATATTCAGCTATTTCACAGTTTACATAGCTTTCTACTTTAACTTTATAATCAAAACAGAATCCTGCTTTACTAGCTCTTGGTGGTTCATATAATACTTTTACTGTTTCAGTACAAGATAATTTACATTGTAATTTATCTCCTTCTACTGTTGTATTAGGATCTAGATGTCTAATATATCCAGTATCTGTCTTATATGTTTTTGTACCAATTGCTTCAAAATATTTAGCATTCATATATCCATCAGACATATCTTGTTCAATCATTCTTTTTACTGAAGTGTTTTTGATATTCCCAACATCAGCTTTGTTTAATACGAATGTATCACACTTTAATGTTGCTGGTTGAGTTTTAACAACATCACTATCTCCGATGTTTTGGCTATTTCCTTCTTTTTCTGCTGCGATTTTAGCATAACAGAATCTAGATTTGAAAATACCATGTGTTCTATTTCCAGTGTAATTATAAGAAGATTCTAATCTATATTGCTCTAATTCAGATTCCTTACAAGTGATGGCATTTGTATAATCCCAATCACCTACTTCAGGATCACCTGATAATGAAGCAGATTCTAGATATTGATCTTTCTCACCTTCAATTGTTACATTAAGATCAATTTCAGTTTTACATTGTGTAGAACTTGTAATTTGCTTACTTTTGCTTGGACACTTATTTTCAAATTCTTTACAATCACCAGTGTCAGCAGAATGAAGAGTGATTGTATATTCACCATTCTTTAAATTGTTAAGTACATCTATATCTTTGATATTTTTACCAAAATAGACTTCCTTATCTTTTAATGCAGATGGTGGTGTTGATCCATTTACTTTAGTAATAGTAAACTTCACTGTTTTTCCATTTACTTTATGGTCTTTACCAATTTTTAAAGTAAATTTCCCGTCAGATTGTTGACTCAATGATGGACTGAATTCACCTAATAAGTAGTCTTCATTAAGTTTACAAGTGACTTTTGTTGCTGCTTGTACATCAACTGTTATGAAGGATACACATAACATAGCTAATATACCGAAAATTAATGAACTTTTAATTTCCTTAAGCTTCTTCATTTTTTTCACTACCTTTCATTTGTTTTTCCACTTCTTTATAATTATCATTTGTTGTAACCCCATATTCCTTTAACTCTTCATCAGGTCTTACTTCTCTTGCTGCTACTACAAAAGTCTCTTTTTGGGAATCTTCTCCAAAAAATCTTGTACATGTAATCAGACTCATAATTTTGTCTGTTCCATCTACATCGACTTTGTAATCAAAAATACTCTTTTTGCGTTGATAGTTGACTACTTTTTGCAACGCTTTTTGTGATACATTCTCTGTTTCATAATATTCATTATTTACTTGTTCTACGAAGTATACTGAATATATTTTATAAACTTTAGTTGTATCCCCTATGGTGTATTGAATGTATTCATGTTCTTTTGCATAGTTTAAATAGACAAATGACATTAAGTCATCAAATCTTTCAAAGTAGTCCAAATCAACTTCTGGGTTCGATGAAAGATTTCTTATGTTGTGTCCTACTATACCTAGCTTGTTAGTAAATTCTTCAGAACGACCAACATTCCAAGCATAATTTTTGAAATTAACATATGCATTTTCTTGATTATCATCTGTTGCAGTTAGGTTTAGTATTGGTAAATCTATTGGTGTATCGATTATTCTCAACCAACCTAGTGCATATCCATACTCATTGTTGTTTTTCTTTGCTTCTGCCAATTCTTTGGTACGGCTTGTTACTTCATACACTTTTTTATTATTCTCATTTCTTAGACTAAGTAATAAGAATAACAGTGCTGCAATAATTACCAGAATGATAATTATTATAGGAATTAGTATTTTAATCTTCTTTGTCTTCTTCTTTTTTGTCAACTAATCACCTACTTCTTTATAACATATGGATCAGTTAGTGTTCCTGTTCCACTTGTTATCACTACATTTTTGTGAAAGTATCCAACTGGTCTTACACCAAAGCCAGCATTTGGTTCAATTTCACCATTTACAGCACTTCCTTGATAGAAGACTGCTGCTGCCTCACCTATTTTCTTAGATGAATTTATCATCCAGTATGATCCCATTTGTGCAGTTAGAGGATCATGAGCACTGAATATTTCATAAGTATTTGGCGCAGATACTTTTACAGTATATTTTTTATAGCCTTTTTCTTTACCATAGGCAATTTCACCAGAATATATTGGCACTTCTATAGTATGATTTACCAATAAATCTGTTGAGAAGTATTTACTACTTCTATTATTTATTTGATAACCAATATTTCCTTTTTCTTTAGGATTGTAAATTAAGACATTAGTATTGTCATAACTTACTTCATATTGGAAATCATCTTCAATCAATGTTCCTAGACAAATAGCTTTTGTTGTTCCATCATTTTCTGTTTTTATTATTCTCCAATAATAATCAGAATACATGAACATTTCTCCAGTTTGTCTAGTATTTAGATAATCTCCACCATTAGCTGGTGTTGTATCACCAAACTCATATGGTCTTGATAGACTTCCGTCTCCTTTAGTTACTTCAGCTTTACCTGAGATTGTAATTAAAGGTCTAACTCCATAATTATCTGTTTTATCTACAGGAATAAATGTTTTATCAGCATATTCCAAATAGAAAACATCCTTTGTTATATAAGCTTGTTTAGCATTTTTATCATTTGCTACCCAAGACATGGTATATGGTCTCATATAACCACCTAGTGCTTTATTTACATCAGCAACTGATGGAATATAAGCATATCTTTTTTCTGTAGTTGCATTTGAACTACATTTTGTTGTATCTAGAGTTGTATCTGTTAATCTCTCATTACAATACTCACTCTTTACTAATAATTTCTTAGATGATTCTTGAAAATTACTTATGTAATAATCTAACCATTTAGAAATTCCATCATAATTTACATTAGCTACATCATATGCTGCGACAAGTCTAACATTGTCACCTTCTAGACCAACTATTCTAAATAACATATTAGATAGTCTGACATAGTTTCTTGGTTCTTCTCCAGTTAAACCATCCTTTTTCTCAATAGCTTTAACTGTATCAGCAAATAGTTCTTTTACTTCTACTTCACGAATCTTTGTTGTTTTATTTTTTAATTTATCAGTAGCAATATATTCTATTTCATATGTTCCTACTTTAGAAGTATCGACTTTTCCATGGATTGTTACATTAGATACATCCATTTTTCCATCTTTTTGATCAGTTATTGAAGCAACACCAGGATCACTAAATTTAGTTCCTTTACTAACAACCATTTTGTCATCACCATTTAGCTTAATAACCGGTCCTTTATGATCTATTACTGAGTTTAATACTCCACATTTTAAATAGACGTAATATTTATATTCACCATTTTCTTGTCTTGTTTTAACCCAACTATCTTTTATATCACAAGGCGTATCAGTATAAGGTATATAAATATCTTCCTTGATGTATTGCCCTTTATACAAATCTTGTAGAGAGAGAGTTTTAACTCTTTCTCCAGTTGGTAACATACTACTATTTACTTCATAATATCTTTTAGCAGCATTTTCTAATATTTTTTCACTCTTTTTGAAAGTATACATTGGGTAGATTATTATGAACCATACGAATATGATAACTATAGCTATTGTTATGACAAATTTAAATTTTGAAAGTTTCTCTATCATAGTTATCTATTCCCCTCCATATACTACATAGTTATAGTTTTGATTTCTAACAGTCATATCAAGACTAATTTTAGAATCAATGGCAGCTTCAGGTATTTCAATGTAAACTACCTTACCGTTATAACTATTTTTAAATGCACTAACAACTTTTATAGACTTTGTATTCTTCTTACTATCTATGTAATTAATTTTACCATAATCAGTTAAAAAGTCAATTAGTTCTTTACCCTCAAAGTCATTCGAAGAGAATTCAATTTGAAGGATTTTTTTGCCTTCTTTTGCGAATATTGTATCAACATATGTTGTACATTCATTAGCTGCTGAACATGTTTGATATCTAACTTCGGCATTGTCATCAATCATAGCTTCTTCAACTACTATATTTTCTGTCTTGTCTTTTAAAGTCAATTTGAAGGTATCTCCTATATTTAAGGTTTTGTTTTTATTTATTGCACTTACATCTTTAATCTTTATCTTAATTTTTCTTGAATAAGGAGGGTTCTTATCAAGTTCTTGATAATAAAGTGCAAATCTGTTTTTCTTTAATTCTTTGTCTACTTTAAATACAAGTATCATTTTTAGAGTTTCGTCTTTTTTAATCTTTTGAACTGCTTCATATGTTGTTCCTATATCTTTAAATTCTGTTGCATAAGTTCTATTAGTATAGTCAAATATTTTAACTCCATTTAATACATGGAAGTTTCCTAAGTTTAATTCTCTAGTACTTAAGTTGTTAGTTATTTCTACTTTAGCAACTATAAAGGCGCTTTTTTTAGAAATTGTTTTACCAGAGTAATCTTTATCCGTATAGTAAGTTTCTACAACTTTAATTGTATAGCCGTTAGCATTTAATATTTCTCCTTCTTTATAACTTTTATTGGTTATAAAGATGAATATATAGAGATTTCTTAATAGTATGATTGCAATTACTACTAAAATTGAATTAATTATAAATCGATGCTCGGTATAAAAATAGCCAATGTTTCTTAGTGCTTTACGATATAATCTTATGAAAGCATATTTATCAATATTAATATTGATTTCTAATTCTTCACGGTCTTCATTACTTAATTCTAAGTATTCAGCATCTTGATTAAAGTTAAATTTCTTTAAGTCTATTCCTAAAGCACGAATCAAGAAGATAATAAACGCTGGGTACTGTAGGATATTGAAGGCAAACAGTAAGTCTCGTATCATACGAATATTGGCTGTTTCTAGTTCACCTCGATAGTTAGCAAAGAAACTGCTTGTAAATAAGAAGACAAATAATAATCCAGCATATGTAACTATTGGTTGAATATATAATTTCCAAGGTTTATTCTTGTGTTTTAATAATAGTAACAAGGCAATAGATGTAGTGATTAGTAATAAGATTGCTAAAATGGAGAAGAAATTAACATATCTTGTAACTGGTTCATTATAAGCATCATATGTTCCTAATCTTCTAAATTCTGAGATAAAGTTAGATAGATTAGATACAGTAAAAAATACATATACCCAGATAATACAGGCAGCTATATGTATCTTTTTAAAGTTCTTTATCAAAAAGGCATATGGTTTTCTGATAATCATACTATCTACTCTCCCTATTCTATATAATTATACATTATATAATTTTATTTTTAAAGTCATTTACGCAAAAAAAAACATAATTTGGCATTATGTTTATTTTTCTAATTCATATTTTACAGATATTTGATTGGTACTCTTAAAAATAGGTTTTAAATTGACACTAAATAGTAATATTGATGTCAATATGGAACATATTACTAAGCATAGTGTTCCAATTATTATTGTTTTTTCTAATGTCTTCATTATTTAATATCAATTATTTCTATTTCATAAGAACCATTTGGGCTTTCTACTGTAACTACATCTCCTACTTTATGGTCAAATAATGCTTGAGCAATTGGAGATTCATTAGATATTTTGCTTTCAAATGGATCTGCTTCTTGACTACCAACTATTTTATATTCTTCTTCATCGTCATCATCTACATATTTAATGGCAACAGTATTACCAATACTTACTTTGTCATTTGATACATCTGTAATGATAGATACATTTTCTAACATTTTTTCAAGTTGCTTAATACGTGCCTCGATGACAGCTTGTTCATTACGTGCAGCATCATATTCAGCGTTTTCAGATAAATCTCCTAGAGATCTTGCTTCTTTAATAGCTTGAATATTTTCTGGACGTTTAACATTGATTAGTTCATCTAGTTCTTTTTTTAAATCATCTAACCCTTCTTGTGTTAAATAAACTGTGTTTTTATCTTTCATGTTAATCACCTCTAAATAAAATATATTTTTTAGTTAATCTCTAGGCTTAACTTGCCATAGTATAACACATATTTTTTTTCTTGGCAAGAAGCTTATTTAACTCTTTTTGGATAATTGAAGGAATACTCGCGCTCACGTAGGCTAATATTATCTACAATTGTTTCCAAATCTTTTTCAGAATAATCATCTAAATCAATCATTAAGAATGGTTCTTCTATTTCTCTAAAATAATTTTCTGTTCTTTTATCTAATCCTACTAAAGCATTAGGGTATTCTTTATAAGACTCTAATGTTTTCTTATGATGATTTAGATATTTGATTTTTGATAATTCTTGTAATTTTTTATTATTTTTTACTAATTTTGCTGCTGAAGGTATTAAAGCTAACACTCCAACAGTACCCATTGTAATTGGAACTACTAAACTTGGAGCTCCTGCTTGGAAATTAGCAGCTGTTATAGTAACTCCGGCAACTGATAAAGCTCCACTTACAACTGTGTTTACAAGCGCTACATTTCTTTCTTTAATAAAATGTACCATGTTGTTTAATCCTGATTTTGCTTGTAGTTGCATTTTAGATTCGATCTTAGCTAAATTTTCTTCATCTACTTCGATATTTCTAAATACTCTTCCATCAGCAAAAGTTACTTCATAACTTTCGTTACCTTCTCTATCTTCTACTAATTTAATATCTGTTATATATGCTTTTTGTTCTTTTTTATTCAATGAATAATCTTTCATAATTTCACTCCTTTTTATTGGTACCTACTAGTACTCACAAAGTGCTAAAATTATATCATATTTTTCGTTTTTTTTCAAGTATTTTCTCACTTTCTTTGATAAATAGCTCATCTGTCATTCCAGCTAAAAAGTCGATTACTTGACGTTTATTAGATGTGTTTTCTAAATAGTTAGATGTTTTACTATCTAAAAAGATAGAATATATTAGACTTGATTCATTATTATTTTCTATATCATTTAAGTATTCTTTATATAATTCATTCATACCTAGTTCATATCTTTCTAAGTCTTCTTTTTTCATACTATAAGCATAAATGTGTTCATAATTAAATTTCTTTAATGACATTAAGGCTTTATATACTTTATCACTTAATTTAATATATGGTTTATCTAAACTATTATTTATAATATCTAGAATTATGGTATTTACTATGTCTTTATTATTATCACCTAGTACTTCTATTATTTCTTTTGGTATTTCTTCTCTTTTAATATTACCTAAGATAATAGCATCTTCTATATCTCTTCCAATGTAACCTATAACATCACTTATTCTAACTACACAGCCTTCTAGAGTCATAGGATGATTTTTATTAGCTTTTGGTAAATCTATATAAGCTTCTTGATATTCTCTTAAGAATTCTTCTTTATCTTTTTGAACTGGAGTATAAGTACTATCTAATATTTCTCCATTATGACACATAATACCATCTAGTACTTGGATAGATAGATTTAGTCCTTCGCCTTTTTTTTCTACATTCATGTAGTGTCTTACTCCTTGGATATTATGAGCAAAATATTCTCCTAGTTCTCTTCTACTTATTCTATCAAGTATTGCTTCACCAGCATGACCAAGTGGAGTATGTCCAATATCATGGCCTAAGGCAATTGCTTCTATTAAGTCTTCATTTAGATTTAATGCTCTTCCAATAGTACGAGCTATTTTACTAACTAATTGAACATGAGTAATACGTCTACTTATGTGATCATTACTACTTCTTGTATATACTTGAGTCTTTCCTAAATATCTAGTATAAGAATAAGCATGTATTATTCTATCTATATCATGAAAATAAGCTGGTCTTATGTCATCTTTTTCTTCTTTTAATCTTATAGAATCACTACTTTTAGTAGCATATTTTGATAAGTATTTTTCTTTATTTAAAAAGTTTTCTTTAGCTATTTCTAAATTATTCATCTTTTGTTCCTTTTCTTAATTGTTTTTTTCCATATATTATTTCATTAATGGCTTCTTGTTCATAATCAAAATCTATTCCTTTAGTTTGTATTTCTTTTAAAAGTTTATACCATACTTCTTGTTCTGGATTATATTCTTTTAAATCTTTTGGTGTTGCTAGATTAGATTCTTTTATTTCTTCTGAGCAAATTATATAATTTTTATGTTTATTCCAATAATTATATTCATATGGAAGAGAAAATTCAGTTATATGTTCATCATACCAACCATCATAACGAGATGATTTACCACAATCTACTAATGGTATATTAAAATCTTCAAGTACTTCTCTACATTCACCAATACGTTCGTTAGTTTTAGAATTACATTTTTTAGAAACTGATACTATTATTTTTCCTAATGGTTCCACATCACACATACTTTTAGTAAATGTATATGAAGTTCCTAATAAATGGTATAATTCAACTTTATATAGTTCGTTATTAGATTGCTGTGGCATTTTTCTTCCTTCTTTCTATTATTTTTAACATTGAATATTCTGGTATATCTATATTTGTTTTTAATTCTATATAGTAAATATTATCTGGATGTCTTGCTACTTCTATTTCATTTTTATCTTCATCATATAATTTTTCTAGAGTAAATTCGATATGTTCTCCTGCTGGTGTAAATACTTCTAGAGTATCTCCTACTTCGAAGTAGTTTCTTTCATAGAATTTAATTAAATTATCTTTATATTCTATTACTTGTCCTAAATAGTCTTGGTTTGATAATTCTTGTCTTCCTGTATAGTATTGATCAGTTTCATCTGCTTCTTTTAAGAAGAAATGGGTTGAGACTTCTCTATTTGCTACTCTACTTAATCTATATTCTAATGTCTTCATTATATCTTCTGTTAAAGTATTATCATATATTCTGTCTATTATTTCACGATATGTTCCTATTACAGTTGCTAGATAATATAGAGAACGCATTCTACCTTCTACTTTTAATGATTTTACTCCAATATCTATTAAATCTTTGATATATTCTGCCATATTTAAATCTTTTGTTGCTAAAGTAAAGTCTTTTTCTTCTTCTGATTTAAAAGCAAATCTACATACTTGGGCACAACCACCACGATTAGCATCTCTATTTGTTACATAATTAGATAGAGCACATCTACCAGAGTAGCATGTACACATTGCTCCATGAATAAAAACTTCTATATCTAATTTAGTTTTATCTATTATTTCTTTTATTTGATTTTTATTTAGTTCTCTTGCTAATACTACTCTTTTTACTCCTTCTTCTTTGAAGTATTCAACTGTTTTATAATTACTTGTTGAGTTTTGAGTAGAAAGATGGGCTTCTACATTTGGAAAGTTTGTAACAATATAATTAATAATAAATGGATCAGATACAATAAAAGCATCAATTCCTGCATCTACTACATCTTTTATGTATTCTTCTACACCTTCCATATCTTCATTATGAAATACTATATTTAGAGTTAAATATACTTTTTTACCTAATTTATGAGCGAAGGTACAACCTTCTTTAATCTCTTCAATACTAAAGTTAGTAGCATTAGCTCGAAGAGAATATTCTCTACCACCTATATATACAGCATCAGCTCCATATAGTAATGTTACTTTTAATCTTTCTAAGTCTCCTGCTGGAGATAATAATTCTACTCTTTCCATTATTTCACCTTATAAATTGTCTTTTTAAAGAAGAAATTAGTATTATCTCCTAAAGTCTTATATTTTTCAATATAATTAGTATCTTGACAATTTCCTTTTATATATTCTTTAGTATCAAGTATTAATTCTTTAAAATTAGGTATTTTATATTCTCTAAATATTATATATTGGCAATCTACATTGAATAGATCTTTTATAATAGATGTTCCATTAGTAATCTTTTCTTGGAAGAAGCTTGTTCCTTCATCTTCTTCAAATACTTCATATGTTGTTCCAGTTACTTTTTCCTTTACTAAGATATCTTTATTTACTTCTTTATTTAAGTCTTTATAAAAATTAGTAAGTAGTTTCCTTTTTGAAAAAGCTATATGGGGAATACTTACTACTTCTACCATAGATGTTATTTTAGATCTAGTAATAATTTCTTTTATTTCTTCTAAAGTTATTTCTTTACCAAGTAGAGCATATTTTACTCCTTTAGAATAATAATAATCACATGTACGATAATTATTTACCATATGAGTTTGTGACCATATTAAGTCTACTTTTAAGTTTAGTTCACTCTTTAATTTTACTAGAGCTATATCATAAAAAAAGATTCCTTTTATCTTTAATTTATCTAGTTCTTTTAAGACTTCTTCTACTCCTTCTATATCTTCATTCATTAAGTTTTTATTTAGATTAATAAAAATTTCTTTATCAGTATTATTTACTATTTTTTTTATTTCTTCCAAAGAAAAATAGATAGCACTTCCAACAGCATATTTTTCTAATGAAAGTATTAATCCATCTACTGAGTCTAAATATAAATTATCTTTATTTGTTGGTTCTACAATTAATTTCATAAGTTCACCTCATTTGCATACATATTATAATATAAATACTAAAAAAAAGAAAGATAGCTTTCTTTTAGTCTTCAAGTACTGGTTCATGTGCAATTAAGAATTCAAAATCACTATCTTTAAAGTAATCTTCTTCTCCTAATACTGAATATACTTGGAATGGTTTATATATATATAATTTACTATCTTTAATAAAGTAATTTAAATTTTCCATATAACCATTCATATCTCTATATTTTAAGAAACATGACATATTACATTCATTTGGATCTATGAAGCCTTCTTCTACTTCTTCATTATAATAATCTTGGAATTGATTTTTAATTATACTTTCTACTTGTGATGCATCTACTCCATAGTAATTTAATATTGCTCCATCTGATAATAAGTCACCATTAGATAAGTTAATATTATAACTTCTAAAATATGTTTGTGGAACTGTTTCTACATCATAGTCTACTACTTGAATTAGTAATGATAAAATGTGTCCACTGATATTATATTGGTAACCTATATAAGCTTTATTAGTATCCATAAAGTCATTTACAAATAAGACTATATCTTCATTAATACCTGCTGCTACACCGATATTCATATTTACATATGGTACTTCTACTTGATAGTTATTAGTATCTTTTTGATATCTAGTATATACTATATCTTTATTTTTATTTTCTTTTATATCATTAAAGTTTAAGTCTTTTGTTCTATTAACAGCATAAAAAATGATAATAATTATGAAGAAAATTGCTACTGCCATTAGAAGAATCATTCTATTAGTATTATTAGCTTTTTTTGTTTGACTTCTTTGTCTTGCAGCATAAGCCTTTCTTCTTCTTGCTCTTTGTTGTCTTTCTCTAACTGGGTCTTTCATTATCATATTAATCTACTCCTTTTACTCTTAATATACCACGTATTGCTTGGGATGATGCTCTTCTATAATCATCATCTACAACTATTCCCCACCTACTACCTTTAGCATGGACTATTTGGGCACCATTTCCAGTTAACATTGCTACATGTCCATCGTATAAAACTAAATCACCAGGTTGGGCAGCAGATGGATCTACTATGTCAAAGTAACTACTTCTTGAGGCCCACATCTCTGATGTTGATCTTGGTAATGGATGACCAAAGTGTTTATAAACGCCTCCTACAAAGCCACTACAATCCGTAGCAGTATAAGGAAGTTCTCCATTCCAAGAACCACCATAAACATATCTATTACCTACAAATGATAGAGCATATTTTACAATTGCTTGTCTTGCTGCACTACCTTTAACTGTAATATTAGCTACTGCTGTTGAATTAGAAGATGAGTCTTCTTCAACTTGCTTTTCATCGCCTTCTTCAAATGTTTTAGGATTTATTATTACTGAAGTTGCTTTCTTTTTATTTGGATTGATATAAGTATGTGATGATGTATTTATAGTTGATGATTGTTCTTTAGCAGTATTCCAGCATGAAGCTAATTGAAAAGATTGAGGCATCATGCCTAAAGTAGTATCTACTAACATAGGAATAAAGAATATTACTACGGCTGCTACTGCCATATTATAGATTTTTTTCATATTCTTTTTTTCATCTGGGTTCATTACCATTTGTGATAATTGAATTGTTAAAAGTAAAATTAATAATATGGGTACAACAATTTGTATTATATCTGTCATTCTTCTTAGAACATCTAATGTTTTTAATAATCCATAATCACTACAACAAGTTCCAAGAGTCGTACTACATGCAACTAACATATTATCACTTCCTAATAATCAATTTATCTTTTTATACTTAAAGCAATTCCATCTCCTACATCAATAAATTGAGTTATAAAGTCATCATTTTCTTCTAAGAAGTCATGATAATTATTTATTTTTCTTACTAAACCACGTACATTTCTACTTTCTATTTCATGTAATGGTTTGTCTACTAAACCATGAAATTTCATATTATCAGTTAGTATTGTTCCATGATCTTTTAAGTTTTTAGAAAACTTTTCAAAAAAGTTAATACTTTGAGCTTTAGCAGCATCTATAAATATTAAGTCAAATTTATCTTCTAAATTGACATCAAAAGCATCTTTAAATAATAAAGTAATACGATCTTGTAATTTAGCATTCTTAATATTTTTTACTGCTTCTAAGTATCTTTTTTCATCTCGTTCGATAGTAGTTATTTCAATATCATCAGCTACACTTGCCATTTTAATAGCAGAATATCCTACTGCTGTTCCTATCTCAAGTATTTTTTTTATATTATTTTTTTCTATATAATCAAGAAGAAAAGCAATTCCATCATCAGTCATTATTGGAACATCTTCATCTTCAGCTCTTCTTTTTATATCATCTATTATTTTTTTATCTACCATATCCAGTCACCTTTTTTCTTAATAGCTGCTACTTGGGCATCATGTTCAGCATTAGTTCTTGAGTAATATATTTTACCATTTTTATCAGCAACAAAGAAGAGATAATTATTATCTGTTGGATTTAAGCTTGCTTCTATAGATGAAGTACTAGGTGTACAAATTGGACCAATTGGCAATTTACCTATCATTGTATTAGATCTAGTATTATATGGATTTGTTTTGCTAAACTCTTGGGAAGTTAAGTCTCTAGTCATATCTTGTTGTATTCCATAATATGAAGTAACATCACTACCTAAGTTATAACCAGAAGATAATCTATTATTAAATACTCCGACTATCATTTTACGATTTTCAGTATTAGTACCTTCTAATTCTACAATAGATGCCATAGTAAGTACTTCATGAATATTTTTCTTTTGTAAAGATGCTTTAAATGGCTCTAATTTTTTTTCTTCTTCATCTAATACTTTATTAATTATTTCTTTAACTGTTACATCCTTATTTTCATAATGATATGTATCTGGTGCTAAATAACCTTCAAGTGGATAATAAATATCACTATCTAAGATATCATCTGTTAGGAACCAATATTTTGCTATTAATTCTTTTAGATAAGTTTCATCATTAAATGTATTAATAATATCATCATATGAATTATTAGTTTTATTTTCTATCTCTTTAGCATAATGCTTAATAGTTTCTCCTTCTTTAAAAGTCAATACTACTAGGTTAGGATTATAATTACTACCTTTTCTTAATGTTTCAATTATTTTAGGTAAACTCATACTTTTATTTAATCTATAATTGCCAGCTTTTAAATCATTTACATTATGTAGTTTTACATAAGCAGTAAAAGCTAATTTACTTTTAATTAAATCTTTTTCTTTTAAAATACTACCTATTTGTTTAGTGCTTGTACCTGATTTAATTTCAACATCAATAGTTTTAGTGTTGTTAGAGTCTACTGCTCCTTTTAAAATAATACACGACAAAGAAATTACTATTAAGATAATAGCAATTAATAGTAAGAAAAAGGCTGGTTTTGGTTTCATAGTTTTTTCTTTCATCGGGCCTCCATAAAAAATAAAGAGCTATTGCTCATTATTTTCACTATTTGCTTGTTTTTTAACTTCTTCTTGTAAAGTATTTAGAATAGTTTCTATTACTTTCCATTCTTTTTCAGTTTCAATAGCTTCTAATCTACCATTCTTATCATCTGGATAGTAAATAGATGCATATACTTCAATATTTCCAGTATTTGGATCTTTTTGATTATCTGTATAAACTATATAGTTTTTATTTGTTTCATCACTTTCAAATGTAAATAGTACATCATATACTACTTCATTTCCATTTTCATCTAACATAGAGAATGTATTTTTTTTCATTAATCTTCCTTCTTTCTATCTAAATATGATTGTAAGATGATAGTTGCTGCTAGAGAATCAACAACTTTTTTGCGGTCTTTTCTTCTAACATTACCCATTATCAAAGTATCAGTTGCTGTTTTAGTAGTTAATCTTTCATCTTGCAAATATATAGGTATATCTAAAACTTGTTCTAACTTATCTTTAAATTCTAGGCTTAACTCTCCTTTAGGACCAATTGTATTATTCATGTTTTTAGGAAAACCTAGTACTATCGCTTCTACTTGTTCTTCTTCTACTATATTTACTACTTCAGTTATTAATTTGTCATATTCTTCATTATGGCGAATTGTTTTATAACTAGAGGCAATAAACCCAGTACGATCACTTAAAGCAGTACCTAGTGTTCTACTTCCTAAATCAAGACCTAAATAGCGCATTAATCTTCCTTTTGGAATTCACTTAGTAATATTTCTACAATCTTTGCCCTATCTATTTCTTGGATTTTAGCTCTAGCATCATTATAACTAGAAATATATCCAGGATCTCCACTAATTAAATAACCAACAATTTGATTATTAGGATTGTATCCTCTTTCTTTTAGTGCTTCATAGACTTCTTTTAGAGTTTGTCTAGTTAATTCTGTATCTATTTCTTTTACTTTGAATAGACTTGTTTTTTCTTGTGACATACAAATCACCTCACTATAATTATTATTAAATTTATTCTATCATTTTTGTTTATTAATTACAACTTTATTTACTTTTTTGAAGAGCTTTCTTCTCTTCTTTTTTGCGACGTCTTCTGTCTTTTATTACTGCTTTATTTATTTTTCTATATGGGAATATTACTGCATTAGAAGGTGTTGGTATTTTTAATTTAGATATTTCTTCTTTACCTTCTCTTGTTAAACTAAGAATTGTTTCATCATCTAAGCATTTGAAAATTTCTACTCTTATAAAATCAGATGGACAATCAAAAGAAGGATTTTTCTTTAATAAACTACGCATTCTTTCAAATACTCCAGCACTTTTAGCAGTATCATATAGGATTGCATCTTTTAAAGACATATTTGCTATTTCATCTACAGTAAAAGCACTTAATATAACTGAATCTAATTCTATTTTTTTACGAAAATATGGGTATTTTTCTAATAGTTCTTTTATTTTGGCAAAATCTTGTGGTGCTAAAACATAGTTTAGACCATCTATTACTTCTTTTTGTTCAGGTGATGCATTTATTATAAAGTCTTTTCCAAAATATTCAATATTTCTTTTAGTTAATAAATTATTGTAATAAGACTGACTCTTTTTTCTAACATTAGGTCTTTTAATAACCTCTGGATTTTTATTTAATATTTCAGCAAAGTCTTTAATGTTTTCTTCTTTTTCTTTGTCATCTGCAAAGTGAAGACTATTATAAAATCTTGATACTATTCTAGGTGTTTCAGATAATAATTTTACATAGTAATCTTCTTTAAATTTTGAAGATAACATTTTATCTAATGGATATAGGTTTACTACTCCATCTGCTCCATTAAAATTAAACTCATTTGCCTCTAATTTTCTTAATAAATCTAAATTATCTTGAGAAATAGCAAAATATTTAGTAACAAATGGTACTATTTCTCTTGATGTTACATTACCTGGTTTTCCACCTTTTAATAATCGAGCTTGTTCTTCTTCATGATCAAAGTAATCTTCTAATTCTTGTCTTATTAGTTTATCAATTCTTTCTTGTTTTTCTTCTGGTACTTCTTGATTGTTAATTTTAATTATATAATGAATTGTTTCTAATATTTGATCATAATATTTTTCTTTATAATCCATATTAACCCCTCCTAATGAGTTTTAAAAAAGAATACTAGAAATATTATAAAAGCTGTAAAGATAGTTGTCATAATCCAACCATTTACTTTTTCGCTTATTGTTGACTTATTATCTATTCCTAAAGCCATAGTTATCATTGTTCCACCTATTAGTCCACCAATATGAGCAGCATTATCTACACCTGGTTGTAAGAAACCAAATAATAAGTTAACGCATATTAATGGAATAATTTGACTTTTTACTACATTTCCTAGATATACTCGGTAATGATAGCCAAAGTATAGTAAAGCTCCCATTAAACCAAA
>OCTW011486038.1_pt1 | contig 19236 bp, 13 predicted proteins | sample 1539671 | NCBI WGS metagenome assembly OCTW01 (sample SAMN02144230, study PRJEB22623) | gut metagenome | biome: sheep rumen | host: Ovis aries | place: New Zealand
CTATGGACAGCTTCCCCAGATGTGCGTCGACCGCATCGGCATCGGCTGCGGCAAAAAGGACTTTGAACAGGCCAACATCGTCCGCGCCATGCTGGGCGAGACGCCGGATTCCAAAGATTCCGTCCTGGAGCTGACCTGCAACCTCGACGACATGACCCCCGAGGCGGTCGGCTTTGCCATGGAGGAACTGCTCGCGGCAGGTGCTGTGGATGTCTATACGGTTCCCGTCACCATGAAAAAGAGCCGCCCGGGCCTCATGCTGACCTGCATGTGCCGCCAGCCTCTTCGTGACCGCATGCTGGAGATCCTGTTCCGTCACACCACGACCCTGGGCGTGCGGGAGATCCTCTGCAGCCGCAGCACCATGGACCGGGAAGTCCGGACCCTCCACACCTCTGTCGGAGACATCCGCCTCAAGACCGCCCGCGGCTGGGGCGCTGTCCGCGAGAAATATGAGTACGAAGACCTGGCAAGAGCTGCCCGCGCACACGGAATCTCCCTGGCAGAGGCCGCAAAGGCCGCGGATGAGAGCCGGAGAGAAGAGGATGAGAAATGAAGATTTGCTGTATCTGATAAAGTACAATCATGCAATTGACACTCCCGGACCCTTTTTGTAAGATTACAAGGTATGTTTTGGCAGAAGTTCCGTGTCATCTTCTGTCTTTCTTTCCCTGAATATGGCTGTTTGCGCGGCTGCACAGCGATGGGACGGGAGAGGTATCAGAAATAATATTTTTATCGATCGATTCAATCATTCGGAGGAATAGAAATGGCAAACATTAAATCTGCCAAGAAGAGAATTGTCACAAGCCAGAAGAGAGCAGCAAGGAACAAAGCTGTCAAGTCCGGCGTCAAGACCGCCGTCAAGAAGGTCCGCGTCGCCATCGAAGCCAACGATATGGCAGCAGCAGCAGAGGCATTTGAGAGTGCCAAGTCCGTCATCGACAAGGCTGCTTCCAAGGGCGTTCTGCACAAGAACACCGCTGCCCGCAAGGTCGCAAGACTGGCTGCGGCTGTCAACAAGGCACAGTGATCTGCTTTTTTAGCGGATACGCTCTTTTTCATGCATTTGAGGATAACTAAGAAAGTAAAAGAGCTGCTCTGTCCCGGGAGGAAAGAGCAGCTCTTTTTCTGGTAGCTGAACCGGACCTGCGCCTGCACACACCAGGCCTCCAGCATATAGGGGAGCCATAGCCGCTGCTTCTGATGCTCTGGCCGGCCTGTAGAAGCCGGCATAGATGAGATGCGGCGCATGGCATACTCGGGAATGTAAAAGAATATTTCCCGGGACCATTATCAGAAAGGATTTGTGAAAAAGATGTCTGTATCACAGCTTTTAAATTTGTTCTTCGCGGCCAGCTTTCTGGGCTGGATCTATGAATGTATCTATTGCACGGTCAAGACAACGCGCTGGCAGAACCGGGGTTTTTTGTTCGGACCGGTCTGCCCCATCTACGGATTTGGTGTTCTCGGAGCCTTTTTGCTGTTTTCCGCCGGCGGCGGCCTCGAAGGCAGTCGCACAGAATGGCCTGTCGTGTTTGCTGCCTGCGCGCTGGGGAGTGCAGTCCTTGAGTATTCATCAAGCTTTCTGCTTGAGAAACTGTTTCATGCCCGATGGTGGGACTACAGCAGCGCTCCGCTGAACCTCAATGGAAGGATCTGCCTGCCCGCCACATGCGGGTTTGGCGCCGCAGGAGTTGTGCTTGTCAAATATGCCTTTCCGTTTCTGGACCGCTGCATGCAGCCTTTCATAAGGGGGGCTGGCGGCGGACTTGTAGAAGAACTCTGTGCCGTGGTTCTCGTGTGCCTGTTTGGCGTAGACTTGGGCCTGAGCTTTTCCTCGGTGACAAGCCTGAACGAGACCCTGGAGTATATCGAGAATGAATTTAATGAAATGATGGAAAGCAGGTACGCTCCGATTGGCAGAAGACAGCGCTTTCTGGCGGATAAGATAAGCGGCGTCGGACAATCAGCTGCCGAGAGGATCGGGACTGCCGGGCAGACAGCGGCAGGAAAGATAGAGACTGCCAGACAGAATGTGGCGGGCCGGATCGAAAATGTTCAGGAAACGATGAATGAGAAGATCGAAGATACCGCGTCCTACATGGACCTGATTCGAAGGCGTGCGGCGCAGCTGTCCCGGCACCAGAGCAAGGCCCTGATGAATATAGAGGTGTTCAGCGTCACCGGCCATAAGTACGTGGGCGAAAAGATGAAAGAAATTCTTGTGTCAAAACTGCCGCGCAGAGTAAAAAAGAATGATGTTCCTTTAGAAACGGGACAGGAAGCACCCCAAAGCCCGGATCCGGAAACAGACAATGAAGTAAGACAAGAGGCGGATCGATTCAGCAGAGAACAGGATTGAACAACAATGAAAAAAACTGAGAACAGAATTCTAAAAACCTTCCCGGAACTGGTCCGACCGGTCAGTGAGGATCCCAGATGCCTGAAGATGAAAGAATACATCCAGCATGGCAGGATCAATACCTACGATCACTGCATGGACGTGGCAAGAACAAGCTACTGGCTGGGGAAAAAGTTCCGCCTGCAGCTCCATGAAGAGGAACTGGTCCGGGGAGCCTTCCTGCATGACTATTATCTCTATGATTGGCATCATCATGAAGAACCCTGGCATGGATATACGCACCCGAAAGAAGCTGCGAAAAATGCCTGCAGGGATTTTCATGTGACACCGCTCGAAGAGGGGATCATCAGGAGCCACATGTGGCCGCTCACCCTGCGGTCTGTTCCAAAAAGCAGGGAAGCAATCTTGGTCTGCATTGCCGACAAGATCTGTTCTGTGAGAGAGACTCTTTTCTGTAGGTGAAGCTGAAGACAGCCCGGAAAGTATTTGGCTGTTGAAAGAGTTGAAAATACTGTCGATACAGTATTTTTCACTCCGGAGGGTTGAAAAAATAGCCCTCAAAAATGAAAAATAATGGTTGAAAGTCCATGATGGCTGTGTTAAAATACGAAGGTCGACTGGCGGACAGCCAGTAGAACCTATATTCAGGGGAATCATACAATGGCAGTATCACGGTCTCCAAAACCGTTCATGGGGGTTCGAATCCCTCTTCCCCTGCTGTCAATCCAGGCTGACGATCCTGTCGGCCTGGATTTTTGCTCCGTTTTCCATCACGACCGTGCCCATCTCGACTTTACGGATTCTGCCGGAGGCCTCCGCATAGGAGCCTCCGGTTTTTCTTTTATCAGGGACATAATAAGTAATGGTGACTTCGAGGTCGGCAGAGAGCGCATCCATTAGTTTCCGATTCAGTTCTTCCAGCGCTGTATCAGATAAGGAAATCATCTCATCTGTCCGCCGGGCGGTTTCGGCAATGGCTGCGTCGTATCCGGTCAGCGCCGCGAAGGGGGCAAACTGCGCGGCACGTTTTTCAGGAGACATGGCAGGATGCTTTTTTGAAACGTGGTGCGGCAGATCTACAATATCCTCGTACTGCCATTTTGTCATATGTTTTCCATTATTATCCATAGAAATTAACCAACAAATGATACTTACGGAACTTCTTCGGAACTGTCTCATTCCTTATGCCCGCCGACCTGGTGGTTGCGGTCGCGGCCGGTGGCGCCCTCCTCAAAATTGAGTCCTTTGAGGATGGCGTTTTTGCCATACTTGTTTTTGATCTTCAGCATGGCCTCCTGAAGGGCGCGCTCTTTTTCGAGCGTCTTTTCCTCTTTTTCCAGGGCTTCATAATCTGTGAAAAGGTCCATCTGTTCATAGACGGGTTCCTGTGCTTTTTCCTCCGGCAGGACGTGCCCGATGACCAGGGTGATCCTCCGGATCAGGAGATCGCGGTTCACGGTCCGGTCGTAGATCCGCAGGACGGCCTCGGTGATCAGCCTGGAGGAGGCGGTGTGCCTGGCCAGGTTTTCGGTGCCGTGGGCGTGTCTGGGAACCTTCTTTCCGTAGTAGTCGGTGGCGACCTCTCCCCGATATCCTTCTTCCTGGCCGGCCAGGCTCTCATAGCCGATGGTCAGCACCACCTGGTCTGTAGCCATGTGCTTTGCCACCAGGTCCAGGGCGGAGGCGTCCGCCATCTCCCGGACGACGATGCGGGCCTTGTCCCAGGTGTAGGGGCACATCAGGACCTGCCCGGAGGAAAAACTGCGGTCCTCCGGTTCATACTGCTTTACGAGGTCGATGGTGCAGGGCTCCCAGCCCCAGGCGTGGTCGATCAAAAGCTCCGCGTTGACGCCGAACATGCTGTAGAGGAGGTCTTCATCCTCCAGGCTGCACCGCGCCACGTCCCCCATGGTGAAAATGCCGGCGGCCTCCAGCTTCCTGGCGTAGCCCCCGCCCACCCGCCAGAAGTCGGTGAGGGGGCGGTGGTCCCAGAGCTGGCGGCGGTAGGACATCTCATCGAGCTCGGCGATCCGGACGCCGTCCGCGTCGGGCTGTGCTTTTTTGGCCATGATATCCATGGCGATCTTGGCCAGGTAGAGGTTGGTCCCGATGCCGGCGGTGGCCGTGATGCCGGTCTCCCCATAGACCTCCCGCATCAGCTTCCTGGCCAGGTCGTGGGCAGTGAGGTGATAGGTCTCCAGGTAGCCGGTCACGTCGATCATCACCTCATCGATGGAATAGACGTGGATGTCCTCCGGCGCGATATAGCGCAGGTAGATCTGGTAGATCCGGGTGCTGTATTCCATGTAGAGACCCATGCGGGGCGTGGCGGCGATATAGGAGAGCTTGAGGGTCGGATCCGCCTCCAGCGCGGGCATATTGTCGGATTCACCGGAAAACTGTCCGCCGGCTCTCCGGAGCCTGGCGCGGTTGACCTCCTCCACCCGCCGCACGACCTCGAAGAGCCTGGCCCGTCCCGGGATCCCCAGGGATTTCAGGGAGGGGGATACCGCCAGGCAGATGGTCTTGCTGGTCCGCGAGACGTCCGCCACCACCAGATTGGTGGTCAGCGGATCCAGCCCCAGCTCCCGGGCCTCCACAGAGGCATAGAAGGATTTCAGGTCGATCGCGATATAGGTTCTTTGCCGCACCTCTGCCTCCTTTCCATCTGACTGCAAGCTGCAGATACCGGATCCGTGAACAAGAGAATATGGCATCTGAAAGGAACTGTAAAACTGCTTTTGCTGACGATGATCCTCAGAATCATGATCATTTTATCCTGAAAAAATAAACATCCGAAACAGTTTCTGTAAACGATTCACCATATCGGCAGAATATATTATAAACTATAATGAGCACTGACATAAACACATTACAAAAAAGGAGCAGGCAAAATGAGATTTGTCATTCAGGTCGTGGAGGAGGCGCAGGTGCGCGTGACGCAGGAGGCGGACGGTTCGGTCCCGGAGAATGGATCCTACGTGAGCGGGAGCATCGGCCGGGGGCTGATGGTCCTGGTCGGGATCGGAGAGAAGGACACGCCGGCCATCGCGGACCGCATGGTGGAAAAAATGCGTAAACTCCGGATCTTCGAGGATGAGAACGGCAAGACCAACCTGGACCTGGCGGCCGTGGGCGGAGAGATCCTGCTGGCGTCGCAGTTCACCCTCTACGCGGACTGCAAAAAGGGCAACAGGCCTTCCTTCGTGCACGCTGGACTGCCGGAGATGTCGGAGCCCCTTTTCAACTATATCGTCGAAAAGTGCCGGGCAGCGGGCATGCCGGTCCAGACCGGTGTCTTCGGGGCTTTTATGAAGGTGTCGCTGGTCAACGACGGACCTTTTACCGTTGTGCTGGATTCGGACCAGATGGGCTGGTCCTGATTATTCACAGATCAGCGCGGGATGCTCACGACGGTCATGAGCAGTCCACAGTCTGTGATCGTTTTTTTAACATAAACAATTGATTGAATAAGGAGGCGCAGTAGATTTGCTGCTGGATTATCAAAAAGCGAAAAAGCTTGGGGAGAGGGCTTACAGAAGAGCAGTCATCAAGGGACAGTATCCTTACCTGCCGGCGCTGGCGGACATGGTCAAGGAGGTCGACCGCTATCCGGAGATCGATCTGGGCCTGGCGGAGATCCCGCTGGACATGATCGTGGGGACGAGGACGAGCGGGCGCCAGAACGCCTTTGCGTCCAATTTCATGCCGCTCATGGGGGAAAACACGGAGTTTGCCGCCAAGTGGAGCCACCTGTATGACGCGCAGGTGGAGGAGGGCATCCGGGATCCGGTCAAGGTCTATGAGTTCATGAACCGCTTCTACGTGGAGGAGGGCAACAAGCGCATTTCGGTCCTCCGCTATGTCGGCGCGGTCTCGGTCTATGCCAATGTCATCCGGATCCGGCCGCCCAGATCGGAGGCCGAGCCGGTCCGGGTCTATTATGAGTACCTGGATTTCTATAAGGTGACGCGGTCCTTTGAGATCGTTCTGTCGGCGCCCGGAAGTTACGAGCAGCTGGCCAGGATCCTGGAGCAGAACCTGCATGATCCCTGGCCGGAAGACCTGCTGGAGAAGCTCCATAACGGCTTCATTGCCTTCAAGTCCGTCTACCTGGCAAAGGGCGGCCGCAGGCTCAACCTGTCAGCGGGAGATGCCATGCTGATCTATCTGGGCGTCTACAGCCTGGACAGCCTGGTGCGGGAGAGCAATGACGAGATCGGGCGCAGGCTCCTGCGCCTGTGGAGGGAGTTTATTGCCGCCGCCAGCCCGGACGGGATCGCCCTGATCGAGGAGCGGGCGGAGGCGGAGGAGAAAAAGAAGACCACACCCATCCGCAAGGCCGCAAAGTCGGTCGTGAAAACGGTGGAGAAGACCGGCGCGGCCAGTGTCGAGGGCGCGGCGGACCTGGCGGGGGCCTTTGCGGGCATCACGGCGGGCGCCGGCGCGGCGGTCGCGGCCAGAAACGCGGTGCGCACCGGCCTGGGCGCGGTCCTGCCGGTCCAGACGGCAGATGCCGGCGGCACAGGGCGCAGATATTCCCCGGCCCACCCGCTCCGGATCGCTTTTCTCTATGAAAAAGAGGCGGACCGGTCCGGCTGGGTCTACGGACATGAGCTGGGACGGAGCCACCTGAAGGATGCTTTCGGGAGCCTGGTGGAGACCACGGCGGTCTATGACTGTTGTACCCAGGACCGGATCGGGAAGGCTTTTGAGGAAGCCCGGGATGACGGATGCAGCATGATCTTTGCCACGTCGCCGGCCTTCACCCGCCAGGCACTGCGCTTTGCGGTTGAGAATCCCGACATCCGGGTCCTGAACTGCAGCTGTAACCAGACCAAACACGCCATGCGTTTTTACTACGGTAAGATGTATGAGGCCAAATTTCTCATGGGTGCCCTGGCGGCCAGTCTGACCGATGATCACCTGATCGGTTACATCGCAGGCAGCAGGGATGTGGCGGCCGTCTCCAATATCAATGCCTTCGCGCGCGGCGCCCAGCTGATCGATCCCCTGTGCCGGATCGAGGTGCAGTGGCTGCCGGAGGAGGGCAAGGCTGGTGAGATCGGGCAGGATGATCAGAACGGGATCCTGACGCGGGAACAGCTCCGCGAGCAGGCGGTCGAGTCCCTGTTCAATCATGCTGACGCGGGTGCGCAGACTGAGTCTGAGCAGTTGAAAGCCGGGCATACCGGGGCCGAACAAGATACCGGGGCAGGGCAGATGCCGGTATATTCAGGCGGCGACTGCCGGAACCACGTGGAGACGGCTTACCCGATACATGGAGGCGACTACCGGATCCACATCATTTCGGACATCGACATGGTGCGGCCCGGGGAGGCGGACCGCCGTTACGGCCTCTATCTGCGCGACGATGCCGGGAGGCTCAAAAGGCTGGCGGCGCCGGTCTGGAACTGGGGCGCATTCTATGAGATCGTGGTCCGCAGGATGCTGGACGGATCCTACGACAATGTGCCGGACGACCACAGGGACCGCGCCATGAACTACTGGATGGGTCTCTCCTCGGGCCTGATCGATATCATCCTGTCCGATGACCTGCCGAAGCCCTCCTACAGGCTGATGGAACTGCTCCGGAAGGGGATTACCGACGGATGGATCGACCCCTTTGACGGACGCATGACCGCGCAGGACGGAACCGCCCGCGGAGAGGAGGGAAAGCCACTGTCCGCCGCGGAGGTCATGGAAATGGACTGGTTCGTGGAAAACGTGGACGGAGATGTAAGAAGAAGTTTCTGAGAAGAAACACTTGTGACCTGTCTCCCGGTTTCAAGAGAACCGGGAGACAGGTTCCGGCGGTCTGAAAGAACCGGGAGATACGTCCCGGGTGGCTTATTGACGGATCCCGGGGACAGGGAACAGGGCTTAAGAGAACCGGGAGCCAGGTCCCGGGCAGCTTGCCGGCAGGGAGTGAGAACTGACAGGGGATGTTGTAATGAAAATACTGGTCATTGCCGATATGGAATCGAAGGCGCTGTGGGACTATTTTGAGCCTGAAAAGCTCGAGGATGTGGATTTGATTATTTCATGCGGGGACCTGAATCCCCGCTATCTGGAGTTTCTGGTGACGATGGCTCATTGTCCGCTGGTCTATGTCCACGGCAATCACGACGGCGCCTACGAGAAGGATCCGCCGGAGGGGTGCGAGTGCATCGAGGACATGATCTACAGGTATAAGGGGCTCCGCATCCTGGGCCTGGGCGGTTCCATGCGCTACAAGGAGGGCTCCTGCATGTACACGGAGGGGCAGATGCGGATGCGGGCACTGAAAGGGAGGCTGAGGGCCTTTCTGACGGGTGGGATCGACATTCTGGTGACCCATGCGCCCGCGGCCGGCTGCGGGGACATGGAGGATCTGCCTCATCGGGGCTTTGCCTGTTTCAACAACCTGATGCAGGCCCTTCATCCCCGCCTGATGCTGCACGGCCATGTGCACAAGAGCTACGGCCATTTCACCCGGGAGCTGGAGCACCCGTCCGGGACCCGGATCGTCAATGCTTATGAATACTGTTATGTGGAAACCGAAGAGCCCGCGGGCGTCAGCTGACAGCCCCGGGCTCTTTGCATACACCGAAAAATGATTGCTTCCACAGGCAGATACTTGCAGTGTTGGCAGAAAATGACCTGCCGGCCAGGACCGGGCCCCGGAAGTCGTCCGGCGCACTCTGTTTGTCAACTTCGTAACATTGCCAACTATACGGAAAAATCTTATAATAGAAGCTGGTTGTAAAACATGTTGAAAACCGGCGGCGAAGGCATTGCATTCTGATGGAATTCCAGCGCCCCCGGCAGCCCGGATATCACTGTTCTTTGTATGAAGGGAGGCTTCCATGGGAAAGATCGTGTCGGATTTTTATCAGACTGTATGTCCTGCCGAGGAGATGGAGGTTTCTTTCAGTGCCGGGGAGCTTCTGCGCATGGCTTCCATGGATGTGCAGGAGGAGTACGCAGGATGGATCGAGGACGACGGGGACTATATCCCCGGAGATATGCTGCTGGCCCTGTTGCGCGACCCCGCCTTTTTCGCCGAGCTGATGAGCATGCGGGATGCGGGGGAACCGGTCATCCTGAGCGGCGTCACAATGGCGTTTACGCCTGACCATGTCGGAAACATGGGCCTGGAGGACGAGGACGTCTCTGAAAACGTGATCCGCTTTATGGAGAGCGAGGACACCATGGCGGACTGCATCCGCGCCGCGATGAGCGGCCGGAGGGGCCATGTATCGGCCCTCTATGTCTTTGCCAACGGATGGGTCGGCATTGAGACGGAATGTCTGGCGGACACGTCCTGGCAGGAGGCGGCCGGCATGGCACCGGCCGACACACCCGCCGGACCGGAGGAGGTCTACGAGCCCGCGGAGAGCTATCTCTTCTCCGACGAGGGAGACCTGGTGGCGACGCCGGACCTGCACTACGACATCGATGCCTGGATGGACTTCGTGGACCTGTTTTCGGTCGTCCACGAGGAGGCTGCCGCGGCGGAGGACGTCAGGGGCGTTCAGGAAACAGAGGATGCGGAGGACAGCGGACAGAGCTTCATCGTCTTTTCCGATGAGGTGCAGGAGGCCATGCAGGCGGGAAAGCCGGTCGTGGTCATCGAGTCCGTGGCGACCTTCGGCGGCATGATCTATCCGGGCATCTCGGAATTTGCCTTTCGCATGCGCAATTCCATCCGGGAGAACGGCGCGACACCCGCTTTTACAGCGATCATCCGCGGCCAGATCCACGTGGGTCTGTCGGACGATGAGATCCTCTACCTGGAAAAAAACAGGGGCACTATGCTCAGGGCTTCCATCAGGGACATCCCCATCCTACTGGCAAAGAAGGCGGACGGTGTCCTGACGATCGCGGCGGCCATGCAGGTGGCTGCCATGGTGGGACTGACGGTTGTCTGCGGGAGCGGCATCGGCGGCGCCCAGGCGGGCTCGGACCACATGATGGACATCTCGCCGGACCTGGAGTCCGTCGCGGCCAACACGGTCATGGTCATCGCCTCCGGCACCAAGCCCATCCTGGACCTGGGACTGACCATGGAGTATCTGGAGACCAAGGGCGTGCCGGTCATCGGCTACAGGACGGACCTCATGCCCGAGTACATGGTCCGCGGAAGCGGTTACCGCCTGACCTACCGCATGGACAAGCCGGAGGAGCTGGCCCAGGTCATGAAGATCAAGGCCAAGATGGGCATTCCCGGCGGCGTGCTGGTGGTGAACCCGATTCCGAAGGAATTCGAGCTGGACCCGGCCAGGACCAAAGAGGCCTACGAGTCGGCGGCAGCCGATGTCCGCGCCAACAATGTCCGCGGAAAGGCCATCACGCCCTACATGATGGGCCGCATCAAGGCCTACCTCGGCCAGGAGAGCGTCAACGCCCAGAAGGAATTCATGATCAGCACTGCCATCCTCGCGGCGAAGACCGCAGCCGCGATCCGCAGATAAACAAAACTGAGGATAGGAGCAGCCCTGTACTTCCGTGCGGGCCAGGACCGCGACCGCGATCCGCAGGTAAAAAAAACTTCGAACGAAAAATATCCCTTTCGGAATTTCCACGGGGAATGTATAATTGATTTAAATCTGTCAATCTGACGGGAAGCATGCGTTTCGACCCGAAAGAGTCTGACAGGAGACAGGAAAAAGAACAAGAACAAGCCCCGGCCGCAGGATCACATTTGTCTTTTTGCGGTCTGACGGCTTCACGGCTTGACATCAGCTTTTGCTTTTGTAAACCTGCATCCTGAGACTCCTTTTGCGTCACGCGCAGACAGGAGTCTTTTTTATGATCAAAATAGCTGTATACGGAAAAGGCGGAATCGGAAAATCGACAGTCACGAGCCATCTGGCGGCGGCCTTTGCCACCCTGGGCAAACGCGTGATTCAGATCGGCTGCGATCCCAAGGCGGATTCCACCATCAACCTGCTGGGCGGCCAGCCCCTGCGTCCGGTCATGAATTACCTGCGCGAGGAGGATGAGGAGCCGGAGACCATCGAGGAGATCTCGAAGGTCGGTTTCGGCGGGATCCTCTGCATCGAGACCGGGGGCCCGACCCCGGGTCTGGGCTGCGCGGGGCGCGGCATCATCGCCACCTTCCAGCTCCTCGAGGACCTGCGCCTGTTCGAGACCTGGAAACCCGACGTGGTCCTCTACGATGTCCTGGGCGACGTGGTCTGCGGCGGTTTCGCGGCCCCCATCCGGGAGGGCTACGCGGAGGAGGTCCTGATCGTCACCTCCGGTGAAAAAATGGCCCTCTACGCGGCCAACAACATCGCCAGCGCCGTGGAGAACTTCGCGGACCGGAGCTACGCCCGCCTGCGCGGCGTCATCCTCAACCACCGCAACGTCGTCGGCGAGGATGAGAAGGTCCGCGCCTTCGCGGATTCCAGGGGCCTGGAGATCGTCGGGGAGATCCCCCGCAGCGATGACATCACCCGCTGGGAGGACCAGGGAAAGACGACCATCGAGGGCGACCCCGCCCTTCCGGTCAGCCGGACCTTCCTGGACCTTGCTCAGAAGCTGATCGCGGAAAAAGAAAGCTGAGACGGCAGCTTTCCGCTATGCTGATCCTTCACCGTTTTCGCATCTGCGAAAACGCCTCAGGCTGCCGTTCCTGCGAGCGGCATGGGAGGTAAGAATGAATCCAGTCTATTACACTGCCGCGGAGCTCGCGGCCCGCGGGAGCGGTGACATCCCCGCGGAGCTTGTTTCCAATACCCATCTGATCTACAGCTCTCCCGCGACCCTGGCCTTCAACTCGCCCGGCGCGGAGGGCTACGGCGTCAAGCGGGCCGGGCTTGCAGTCCCGGAATCCGTCATGCTCATCATCTCCCCCGGCTGCTGCGGCAGGAACACCTCCGCCATCAGCAGGATGCCGGGCTACGAGGACCGTTTTTTCTATCTGACCATGAACGAGACGGACCTGGTGACGGGCAGGCACCTGAAAAAGATCCCGAAGGCGGTGGCGGAGATCTGCCGCGGCCTGGAGATCCGGGGAAAACGGCCCCGCGCCGTCATGCTCTGCATCACCTGCGTGGACGCCCTGCTGGGGACGGACATGGAGCGGATCTGCCGGCGGGCCCAGGAGAAGGTTCCGGGCGTCCGGGTCCAGCCCTGCTACATGTATGCTCTGACCCGCGAGGGCAGAAAGCCTCCCATGGTTCACGTGCGCCAGTCCATCTACGAGCTGCTGGAGCCCCGCAAAAAGAGATCCACCTCTGTCAACCTGCTGGGTTATTTCGCCCCCCTGACGGGGATGACGGGAGTGACCGCAGGGGATACCGCCGGAAAGGCAATTGGAAGTCCGGAGGGAGATATCTCGAAAATCACCGCCGAAACTGCTGATGGAAATAACATGGATAAATCCTCGGGAAAGGCAGTGGAGAAATCCAAAGGCAGCGAGCTGCCCGATCTTCTGCGGCAGGCCGGCGTCCGCCGGATCCGCCAGATCGGTGCCTGCCGGACCTACGACGCCTTCCAGGAGATGGCGGAGGCCAATTTCAACCTGGTCCTGAACCCGGAGGCCAGGCCGGCGGCCTACGACCTGCAGGAGCGGCTGGGCATTCCCTTTATCGAACTGGCCCGCTTCTACCAGATCGACCGGATCGAGGCCCAGTACGCCGCCCTCGGCAGGGTTCTGCAGACCACTTTTGACGATCAAAAGTGGAAGGCGGAGGCCCTGGAGGCGGTCGCGGACTTCCGCAGCCGCTATCCGGATGCCGTCTTCTCCATCGGCGAGGCCATGAACGGCAATCCCTTCGAGCTGGCCTGCGCCCTGGTCCGGGAGGGCTTCGCCGTGCGCGAGATCTTCGGAACCGTGGGAAAGGACAGCTATGTCTGGCTCGGTATCCTGGCCAGGCTGAGCCCGGAGACCAGGATCTATTCCAACCTCCACCCGACCATGCTCCACTACGGACAGGACGCCTCCGATGGAGACGGGGTCACCATTTCCATCGGCCGCGATGCCGGCTGGTATCACCAGGACCTGCCCAACGTCCAGTGGATCACGGATGTCCAGCCCTTCGGCTACCGGGCAGTGACCGGCCTCTTCCGCGCCCTGGCGGATGCCATGGAAGGCAGGAGTCAGGGTGCTTATGCGCCGGATGTCTCTCTGGGGAAAGGCGCGGAGCCGGTGCCCTGCGTTGATCAACAGATTAGGTCTGCAGAAAAGACCACAGAAAACGGGGCGGCCGGCAATGCGGCGTATGCGCAGGAATACATTCCCGATATTGCCGCAGAGAATGTGGCAGAAAACGCCGGGTCAGCTGAGGCAATACAGGCAGTTTCTGAAGCCGCAAAGTCGACCCCGCCGGCGGGCTTCCGGCGGCACACGACGCCCTTTGCCCCGGATCAGTCCGGTGCCGTCTCCGTCCTCTACGACATGGGCGGCATCTGTGTCATCTGCGACGCGGGCGGCTGCACAGGCAACATCTGCGGCTTCGATGAGCCCCGTTGGTTCGGAAAAGGAGAGCGGAGCGCCGTCTTCAGCGCCGGCCTGCGCGATATGGACGCCATCCTGGGCCGCGACGACAGGCTCGTGGAGAAGCTGACCGACGCCGCGAAGCAGATCCCTGCCTCTTTTGCATCCATCGTCGGGACACCTGTTCCCGCCGTGATCGGGACCGACTACCGTGCCCTCTGCCGGATGGCGGAAAAACGGATCGGCCTCCCGGTCCTCGGGGTCAATACGGATGGCATGGAATACTACGACCGCGGCATGGAGAAGGCCTATCTGGCACTTCTCGAGACCTTCTGTCAGCCCGGAAAAGCGGGCGGGGATGCCGGTAAGGATCCGGCAAAGACAGACCCCGGGAAAGGCCGGGCGGCCGCCTTATCCGCAGAAAACAGGAGCGGGAGACAGGTTCCTGCAGACGATCAGAATGATAAGACAAATGGAACAAAAACCCGCATTTTAGGCATCTGGGGCTTCTCACCCCTGGATTTTGCCGGGATTCTCACGGAGGAAGATCTGCGCGCGTGGGCAAACAGGCAGGGCTATGACGAGGTCCTCTGTCCCGGTGCCGGGACGGATGTGGAGGCCCTGCGCCGGATCGGCTCCGCGGAAAAGAACCTCGTCCTCTCCCCGGCGGGAAGAGCCGCCGCCAGATGGCTGGAGACCCGTTACGGGACGCCCTGGGAATACGCGGTGCCGGATGCGGCCGGCCTTCTGAACAAGACGATCGCACGCGCCGGTCTGAATGACTTCGATGGGCTGCGGACCCTGTGTGCCGGCGGCCCCGTCCTGGTCGTTCACCAGCAGGTCCTGGCACACGCCTTCTGTGACCTGCTTGCGAAGGCAGGGATCGAAGCGGATACGGCCTCCTTCTTCCAGCTGCAGGAGGACCTGCGCAGGCCCGGCGATACGGCCCTGCGCGAAGAGACAGACATTCGGACCCTGGCAGAGGACCGCGGATATACCTGCGTGATCGGCGACAGGTCACTGGCACCGATCCTGGCGGGACTTCCCGTCCGCATCCTGCACCTGCCCCACTTTGCCGTCTCCGGCGAACAGGCCTGAATCAGGGGGGACGTGAACCACGGGGACGGTTCTCTGGTCCCTTTTCCGGGATCACGGAGACGGTTCTCCGGCTCCTTTTCCGGAATCAATGCAATCAGGAATACAGGTTCCCGACCCGGCTTCAGCGCAGCCACAGACGGGAGGAAGACCGGAAGGAAAATCGGATGCAGTGCCGATGCGGCGCAGTCACACTGTCAAGCCGGTCTTTAAGGTGGTTTTGGAGGAAGATCCGCGTATGGAAAAAATGACAACCCTACGTTTTCGCGTATATGGGATCGTGCAGGGCGTCGGCTTCCGGCCGACGGTGGACCGGCATGCCCAGACGGCGGGGATCCGCGGCAGTGTCTGCAACAAGGGCCCCTATGTGGAGATCTACGCCCAGGGGACGCCTGACCGGGTCGACCGTTTTCGGACCCTGCTCAATGAAAAACCGCCGCGCCGGGCCGCGATCCTGAAGATCGATGAAAAAGCGGCACCAGAGGCGCCGGTCTTCGATGCTTTTTCCATCGTGGAGAGCGAGAAGACGAGCGGCGAGATCTACATTTCGCCGGACATCGCCATCTGCGAGGAGTGCGAAGCGGAGCTGTTCGATCCCGGAAACCGCCGCTACCTCCACCCCTTCATCAACTGCACCTGCTGCGGACCCAGAATGACGATCCTGGACGCCCTGCCCTATGACCGCGAGCGCACCAGCATGAAGATGTTCCCCATGTGCAAAACCTGCGCGGAGGAGTATTACGGCCCTTGGTCCCGCCGCTATGACGCCCAGCCCGTCTGCTGCAACGACTGCGGTCCGGAGGTCTACCTGCTCCCTGTCCGGAGCGAAACAGAAAAAAATAATACACCGGGGGCCGGTTCAAATGCACGCCAGAACGCCGGAATCGGCACCACCAGGGGCGGCGTGCATTCCGACTGTATCGGCCGGGATGCCATCACGGCGGCGCGGCGCACGATCCTGGACGGCGGCATCGTCGCGGTCAAGGGAATCGGCGGTTTCCACCTCTGTTGTGACGCGACCAATGAGGCCGCGGTGAGCCGGCTGCGCGCACGCAAGCGCAGGCCCGCCAAGCCCTTCGCGGTCATGATGCGGGATGAGGCGACGGTCCGCCGCGAATGCCTCTGCAGTGAGGCACAGCACCAGATCCTGACCGGGCACCAGAAGCCCATCCTGCTCCTGGAGAGGAGCGGTTCCGGGGATGCCATGATCGCGCCCTCCGTGGCGCCGGGCAATCCGACCATCGGCGTCATGCTGCCCTACGCGCCCCTTCAGCACCTGCTTTTCCGATACGATGACGGACTGACCATGCCCGACTGCCTGGTCATGACCAGCGGAAATGTGTCGGGCGCCCCCATCTGCAGGGATGATAATGATGCCCTGGCGGAGCTGTCCGGCTTCTGTGACTGCATCCTCAGCCACGACCGCCTGATCCGCATCCGGGCGGACGACTCCGTCATGGATTTCCACAGGGACCGGCCCTACATGATCCGGAGATCCAGAGGCTACGCCCCCCTGCCGGTCCTTCTGTCGGGATGCGGGGAGACGACAGAATCAGGGAAACCGGACACAAGGGCAGGAACAGCGAAATCCCGACACCCGGGAACAGATGCGACAGCCGGGGAAACCCGGCATCCGGGCAAATCCGCGGACGCGATTATAGCAGGGCAGCATTTCCACTGTGTCCTGGCAGCAGGCGGCGAGCTCAAGAACTCCTTCTGCATCGGCTCCGGCAGCCTCCTCTACCTGTCTCCCTATATCGGTGACCTGGAGGACCTGCGCACCGTGCGCGCCCTGGAGGAGACGATCGGCCGCATGGAGACCCTGCTGGAGGTAAAGCCGGAGGCGGTCGTCTGCGACCTCCATCCCAAATACAACTCCACCATGGTCGCGGAAGACATCGCGCAGACGCGCGGGATCCCAATCTACCGGATCCAGCACCACTACGCCCACATCCTCTCCTGCATGGCGGAGAACGACTATGCGGACCCCGTGATCGGCGTCTCCTTTGACGGGACCGGCTTCGGGACGGACGGCACCATCTGGGGCGGCGAGATCCTTGTGGCCGATTACAACGGCTTTACCAGACAATGCAGCATAGAGCCCTTTGTCCAGATCGGCGGAGACAGCGCCCCCCGCCAGGGCTGGCGCGTCGCCGCCTCCATGATCTGGTCCCTGTGCCGGAAAGGCATGCTGCGGAAAGATGCCGGGAAGGCCGCGGACCTCTATTTTTCCCTCATGGATACCCTGGCCCTGTGCGATGCGCAGAACGCGAAGGCCCAGCGCATGATGGCGGAGCGCGGCATCCAGGCCGTCCGCTCGACCAGTGCCGGCAGGCTCTTCGACGCGGTCAGCGCCATGCTGGGCATCTGCCGCCAGTCCACCTACGAGGGCGAGGCCTCGATCGAGCTGCAGTTCGCCGCCGAGAGATACATCCGGAAAATGACAGACCGGGAGACAGACGGCTCCGGTACACCCATTCCCCTGGAAACCGGAGTGAAGATCCTGCGGAGCCTGCTTTTAAAGGCAGACGGTACAACAGGCAGAGAAGAAGAAAAAGGCGGGTCAGAACCTGCGGATGCATTTCTCTCTTCTGCGGAAGCAGAAAACAAAGATAACAACATGGATCCTGCGGCAGAGATGTTCACCATGTCAACGGACCTCCTCTTCGCGGACCTGCTGCGCAGGCACCTCGCCGGAGAGGATCCGGAAAAGCTGGCATATGAATTCCACGCGGGCCTGGCGGAGATGACCGTGGAGGCCTGCGTCCGGATCTCAGAACGGACCGGGATCTGCACAGTCGCCCTGTCCGGCGGCTGCTGGCAGAACCGCCTGCTGCTGACCCTGACAGAAGACGGCCTTCTTGAAAAAGGAATGACCGTACTCACCCACCATCTGGTGCCGCCCAACGACGGGGGCATCGCCCTCGGCCAGGCGGCTGCCATCATGATGAGGAACAAATAAAAAAAGGAGATTATTATGTGTGTAGGATTATCCGCAAGAGTTGTACGGCTTCAGAAGGACGGGACTGCCCTGGTTGACGCCTCCGGCGCGCGCAGGGAGGTCTCCGCGCAGCTGCTGGACGACCTGATGCCCGGCGATTATGTCATGGTCCACGCGGGCGCCGCCATCGCCAAGATCACCCAGGAGGACGACGAGGAGGCCGATTCGGTCCTCGGATCCCTGTTTTGACACAGGACCGGTATTATCTTCTGTATTTTTTTGATTCAGAGCAGGGTGCCGCGCCTGTCGTCATAAGCAGCTGATATTCTGCGCAATATGACGATTATGACGAATATGACAGATCAATGCGCCGGAGCGACGGCGACTGAGGAGAATGAGAGAAATGAGTGATAAGAAAACCGATGTGATCGCCCGCGCCCGGCAGATCATCGACAGCTACCAGGGCGCGCCCATCCGGATCATGGAGGTGTGCGGGACACATACCCACGAGATCTTCCGTCTGGGGATCCGCCAGATCCTGCCGCCGACCATCCGACTCATCTCGGGACCGGGATGTCCCGTCTGCGTGACGCCGGTGGACTTCATCGACGAGGCGATCCTGCTGGCCATGGAGCACGGTGCGACGATCTGCACCTTCGGAGACCTTGTCCGTGTGCCCGGCTCGGCCGGGGTTCCCGCGGTCAAAAAAGAGGGATCAGAGGCTCCGGAAAAAACTGCTGAAAGTTCAGAGAAAACGGAAGGAGAGGCAGCGGGTAAGAATACAGGCGCAGCAGCCGCCTCCCGCCCTGATTCCGGAAAGAGCCGCCGGATCGGCAGCCTTGCGGCCGCGCGTGCCGCCGGCGCGAAAATCCAGGTGGTCTATGCCCCTCAGGACGCGGTAGCCTATGCGGAAGAACACCCGCAGGAACAGGTCGTCTTTTTGTCCGTCGGATTCGAAACCACGACGCCCACCGCATGTCTGGCGGTCCAGGAGGCGCAGCAGAAAGGACTGACCAATTTTTCCATTCTCACGGCCAACAAGACCATGCCCTCCGCCTACGCGGCCATGAAGGACAGCACGGACGCCTTCCTCTATCCCGGACACGTCCATGCCATTACGGGGACGGGGATTTGCGAGGAACTTGCCAGGAAGGGCACCAGCGGTGTCGTGGCGGGCTTCACCGCGAAGGAACTCATGACCGCCCTGGCCGTGGTCGTGAAGAAGACCCAGGAGGGGAAGCCCTTTTTTGAGAACTGCTATCCCCGTGTCGTCCGGCCGGAAGGGTCCCCCGCGGCGCAGAAGCTCGTTGAAAAAATGATGGAGCCCTGCGACGCCCGCTGGCGCGGCATCGGCGTTCTGCCGGATTCCGGCATGAAGCTGCGCGCCGAATATGCCGACTTTGATGC
>OCTW011596164.1_pt1 | contig 19229 bp, 12 predicted proteins | sample 1539671 | NCBI WGS metagenome assembly OCTW01 (sample SAMN02144230, study PRJEB22623) | gut metagenome | biome: sheep rumen | host: Ovis aries | place: New Zealand
TTTGTTGAAGATTTCGAGAATCCTTTTTCCGTTTAAGAGGCTTCTAAGTTCTGCTTCTTCTTGGCTTTCTTCTTTGCTTGCATCATGAACAAACAAGACAAGGTCCGCTTTCTCGATGGAGGTTTTGGAACGTTCTACCCCAAGCTGTTCGATTTGGTCTTCGGTTTGATGGATTCCAGCCGTGTCTAATAAGAAAAGCGGAATGCCGTCTAAAGAGATGGTCCCTTCGACAACATCTCTGGTCGTACCCGGAATATCGGATACGATGGCTTTGTTTTCTTTTAGAAGGGCGTTCAATATCGATGATTTGCCAACGTTAGGTTCACCGACAATCGCGACTTTCACGCCTTCGCGGATGAATCTTCCTTCTTCCCCTTGTTTAATCAAGGAAGCGATGCGCTCTCTGATCTGTGTGCAGCCTTTGACGACACCTTTGTTAGATAAGGATTCTTCTTCATCATATTCAGGGAAATCAATACCGACCTCTAGTAACGCTAGAAGGGAAGCAATTTCCTCTTTTAGAGGAACTACAAGTTTGCTGGTCTTACCTGATAAAGAAAGCAGGGCTAAATTCTTAGATTCAATCGTGGTCGCGTTGATAACGTCATTCACCGCCTCAGCTTCAACGAGGTCCATTTTGCCATTATAGAAGCCACGAGAAGAGAATTCTCCGCGCGTTGCGTATTCTGCGCCTTTGCTTAAATAAGCTTGAATGATTTGGTTCGCAATAAGCGGTGAGCCATGGCAAGTGATCTCCACAACATTCTCACCCGTCACCGTGTTAGGACCCGGATAAGCAAGAAGCACGACGAGGTCGACCATCTCACCTTTTTCATCGTGGATGCTGCCATAGAAAATCGTGCGCTCTTTGATGTCACTGACACGCTTTGAAAACAATTGATCGGTAATAGAAAACGCATCTGCTCCGGAGATTCGAATCAAGGCAAGAGCAGAAGGGAAGGGGGGTGTTGCAAGGGCAATAATCGTAGAGCTGAACATAGCCGGTACCATTATAAGGCATTGAAGAGATTCCTTGATGTGTTTTCTAAGAAAACCATCAATGGTTTTCTCTTCAAAAAACGCGAAATCTCAGCAAAATAAATCGAAATCTCTACAAAACGCAATAATTTAAAGAAAAGGCCTGTTTCCAGGCCTGGGGGTTATTGGGTTAAGCTAATTCGTCGGAGATGATGAGTTCTTTCGAATTGATCTTCTCTAAGAGTTCGCTATAACGAAGCGGCTTGCCATAGAGATATCCTTGTAGTCTTCCGCAAGAGGCTTCTTTCAAGAAGGCGGCTTCTTCTGGCGTCTCAACGCCTTCGGTAAGCGTCTTCATACCGATTGCTTCTGCCATCGAAATAATGGAACGAATCAACATCTTCGCCTTCTTGTTGGACTCAAAGCCAGACAAGAACTTCATATCGATCTTCAAGACGTCGAATTCATAATCCTTCAAAACATTCAATGAAGAATAGCCAGATCCGAAGTCATCGAGCCATAACGCATAGCCTTTTTCGTGGAGTCTCTTGACCGCATCATGGAGGAGATTTGTATCATCCATCAAGGCAGATTCGGTGATTTCGACGTGCAGAAGTTCCTTCGGAACGTTGTATTTTTTCACGATGCCATCGAGCACTTCAACCGCATCCATCAATTCAAAGTCTAAGCGAGAGAAGTTGATGGATACTGGAACGTTAGGGATACCTTCATCGATACGATGACGGATATCACGGCACACAATCTCAACGATGCAGGTATCGAGTTTATGGATCAATTGGTTGCTCTCGAGCGCAGGAACGAATTTATAAGGCGGCAAGAAGCCATACTTCGGATCATCCCATCTGGCTAACGCTTCTAATCCGCACAAGCGATTGTTCTTCGCCCAGACGACTGGTTGATAGAATGGCTGGATCCAGCCTTCAGAAACGGCTTTATCGATGTTACGGATGATGTATTGCTTTAGGTGATAGTCGTCGTGCATCTTCTTGTCGTATTCGGCATAAAGCACCGCGCGATTACCTTTGGAGTAGCAAGCGTAACGAGCTTTATCAACGCTGCGATGGACATCTTCGTTTTTATCACTGAACACATATCCGCCAGCGCGAATGCTGAGACCGATTTCTGGATCTAACTCCGCGATTTCTGTATTCACGGCCTCGAGTGTTTCCATCAAGCCATTGTTCTTGCAGAACACGACGAAGTGGTCGTCTGCTTGACGGGAAACAAACTCATTCGGGAAATGCTTTTTGATGATTGCACCGATGCTAGCGAGGCATTGGTTGCCTCCATCAAAGCCTCTTTGTTCGTTCACGAGTTTGAAACCAAGGACGTCGATGAATAGGAAAGACCATTTCCCTTTTTCAACATAGCCAGAATCGATTTCGTCTTGGATTTGCTTCAAGAAATAGTTAAAAGAGAGCTGATTTGTAAGGATATCCGTGGTGGCTAAAATCTGAAGTTGTTCTTCGGTTTTGGCAACGTCAACACGTTGGTTATATATAGAGAAAGTGATGACGGTAAGAGAAATAAAGAAGGTGATGTAGTTGATAAGGTCACCATCAGGAAGCGTGCGGACGCCTTCGTTGGACTTCAAGAAGAAGTAGAAGCCTAAGAAGGAAACACCCAAGATACCAAGGGAAATAAGCGGTCTCCAAATGAGCAAGCAACCAATGAAGAGGGACATCATCAAGAAGCAGATGATTTGCTTGTATTCGCCTACAGCAAGGGATTTGGCGGAGAAGAAGTCGCTATAGGAGACGCGGACACCGAAGGCCAAGCAAATGAAGGCGAAAACGATGATTACCAAACGCGTTTTGATCCAGGGGGATTTTAAGAATTTATGAGGGAGGGTTCTACTTAAGTAGAAACAAATCGTGCTGACAATGACGACGATACCGAAGATGAATACGGAGAGATAAACCGTATACATCAAGAAATTGGAGACGTTGTCATAAAGACGTTCAAATCCAAACAGCATTCCGAAGAATAAGCAAGGAACGCTGAGAACGATGACCCAAATGGTTTTGGCTTTAGTTTTATGCGAATCGATGTAATAAACGCAGTAAGCGGTCATTGCAATGGCCATCGCAAGCAAAAGGAAGAAGCTTGAAGAGGTTCTAAAGAACGCAGTCCAGAATGTTTCTCCTCTGCCACTCATTCGTTCTGGAACATCTTCCACCAAGCGGCGGATGATCATCCAGACTTCGATGATTGCAATGATTCCGGCCATATAAATACCGGAACGCATGTTTGCATCTTCAAGATGGTTCGAAACATACTTGGAATTCCGGCGAAGACCTAAAATATCCAGGACGCGACTAAAAAATTTTTTCATATAAAAAATTTAAGCCTTATGGGAGGCGCTTTCAAGATATCTCATCTAAGAAAGGGCGGTGATAAAGGAAAAACGCCCCATCAAATGAGGCGTTCTACCCGTTAGTCTATATAGCGAATGTTGATTGCGCGATCAGCGCCTTCGCCGGTGGATTCGGTTTTGATGTGCTCCCAACCGGTCAAAGCGTTGTGGACAGCGCGTCTTTCGTCTGGTGTCATCGGATCAAGTCTGACATCGATGTGCGTGCGCTGAACTTGCTTGGCGGTGCGCTTAGCAATGCTTGCAAGTCTCTCGTATTTGTCTTCCTTGTATCCACCGACATCGAGAAGGATGCGGTAGCGGCGGCGGAATTTATTGGAGACAGCAAGTTTGGTGAGTTCATTCAAAGCCTGAAGCGTTCTGCCACCTTTGCCGATAAGGGCTGGGTTACGATCAGAATCAATGGTGATTTTGATGATTTCATCTTCACGCTTGGATTCCGTCATGACATCAACGCCGAGGGCACGGATGGCTTGCTTGAGGTATTGTTCAGCATACAAGGCGGCATCTTCGTCTTCATAAACGGAGATGGTCGCGGATTTGCGGAACAATCCACGCTTTTCTTCTTTGACTTCGTAGACGAGTCTTTCTTCTGCGATTTTTAATTCATCGCAGGCGGCTTTAACCGCTTCTTCCACGGTTTTTGCGGTGTATTCTTTCATTATTTGACCTTCTTTCTAGATTTGGCCAAGACGAGTTGAGTAACCAAAGTCTGAATCATGGAAATCACACCGGTGATCAACCAATAGATACCCATGGCCGATGGGAGCAAGAAGCCCATGACAATGGTGAAGCCGATCATCGCGATGGAAATCCATTTCATCGTCTTGTTCTGAGAATCTTGAGCAGGGTTCTTACCGAGCTTGGCAACCTTCTTGGCTGCAATCTTCTGGAAGATTCTTGGGAGAATCATCGAGAAAATCTGAGTGCTCGCCATGAGAAGGAAGAGTATCAACGCGGTCCACCATCCGGTGGCGTTAGCGTACCAACCATCCGCCTGAACATTGAAGATAATGGACTGGATGGTGTCGGATAAGCGCATGTTGAGGAAGGAACCGGTGGACATTGCCGCCGAACCTTGCAAGCCACTCCAAACCGAGATGAAGACAGGGAACTGAACAATCAAGATGATGATTTGGCCAAACGGATTGATTTTGTGGCGTTTGTACAAGGCCATCTGTTCTTGAGATAGTCTCTGCTTTTCAGCTTGGTTGGTGTTGGAGTTTGGATATTTCGCCTGGATCTTCGCAAGTTCTGGCTGCAATGCTTGCATCTTCTGTTGAGACAAAGTCGTGCGGAAGGAGATGATGAACAGCAAACCACGAACAATCAAGGTGACAAAGACGAGAGCGAGAATCTGGCCAAAGCCGCTTAACGCTGGGTCCATGCCATAGGCGAAGGTATCGACAAGCCAGGAGACCGGGAAGACAAGCAAGCCTTCGAGGAAGCCTTTGCTCCAAGCATATCCCCAGTCTTTCTGTTGAATCGCAACACGCCAGTCACCATTGGATCCGTAGTGGCCGAAGTAGTCATCACGGGTGGCGATGCAAGAACGAATCGCGTTCACACGACCGCTCACTGAGGATTTATAAGCATTGATGAAGTCGTTGGAAGGAACCGAATACAAATCAAGCTTTGGAAGGTTCTTCTCTTGAGCCAATTTGATGATTTCTTCATTCCAAGAATCGTAGAAACCCCACAAACGACGGCTTTCTTCACGATTGCTTTCATCAAGAGCACCGGAATATTTCATTTTTCCGCCGAAATGGAGAACGGAACCTTTGTTGGTGCCGTCATAGATGCTATCGGTGGAAATCATGTTGACGCGGTTGGTATCATCCGCCTTCATGTATTTCTTTTCGGTGTAGTTGTAGTAGGTGACGCCGTCGGTATCCGCTCGGTCATAGGCCGAAACAGCCCATCCGTTAGAGGCATCATGCGCAGTAAGCGAGGTGACGAAATTTTTGAATTTCGGATCCGTCGCATCGTTGTAGTAGGTGTAAAAATCGGTAGACCCCTTATAGCCGAGCTTTCCACAAGACGAAGCGATCGCGGCTTTCAAAACATAGTCATCGAGCAAGCCGAAATAATAAACCGACGGGGTGTAGAAGCCGGATTTCGCGGCGCTTTCGACAACGGTTTTAAGGGTGCTGCCTTGATATTTCGCGGCATTATAGACGGTGACATTCCAGTTTTTCTCGGTTGTTTCTTTGCCTTCACTATCGGTGACGGTCTTCGTTTCCGGGGAGAATGGAATGTATTTATAAACAAGGGCATTGCCCTCTAATGCCAAACCTTCAATGCGCGGCAGGCCTACAGCCTCCGCTTCATCGGACCATTGTTTTTCACGTTGGAAAACCTCAGGATTTTCGGCTTTCCAAACATTGTATTCTTCTTCGGTGCAGTAAACGGTTACCCCTTGGTCATAAGGGTAAGCCATCGCGGCTTGGTCGATCTGAGAACAAAAATTTGCTGTACAACCCGACAGCAAAAGTGCCCCAAGGCCTAAGCCAAGTCCAGCAAGCAGTTTTTTATGAGCTGAGTTTTTCAATTGTGGGCTTCCTTCGTTTGATTGAGCAAGGCATCCAGCTCCCGCTCGTTTTCGTGAAAATCCGCCTGACTGTAATTAGGGCGGATGACAATGATGATATCGAGTGACAAGGAATAATCGTTTCTTTTGGCGATCATTGCACGGACTTGTCGCTTGATTCGAACCCTCTGGACCGCTCCGCCATTTGCTTTTCCTACCGCCAATCCGATGCGAGTATAACCCAGATCGGATGGTCGGTAATAAAGCGAAAAATGGTCAGAACGGAGTTTGACGCCGTGATGAATTATCGCGTCGTACTCTCGGTGAGATTTGACAGTATTAACGCGCTTCACGGCAATCAATCCAGATTAGTCGGCGATCTGGGCGCGTCCTTTCGCACGACGACGGGCCAAAACTTTGCGGCCTCCAGCGGTGGCCATGCGGGCACGGAATCCGCAGAGGTTGCTGTGTTTTTTCTTGGATGGTTGATAAGTTTTTTTCGCTGCCATGGTTAAGCTCCTTTCAAGAGTTGCAGGCGTTATTATACGGACGTGTGCGCGAGTTGGCAACCGCAAAAGAGAAGAATTGTCGATACTTTTCCACAAGGCAGATGGGGATTTTCAGTTTGAGTTCGCTAGGTGGTTTCCCTTTCTAGGAAGCAAGTGGAATCTTTTCCCACAAATGGTGGAAGTTTCTATTTTTCTTCGAAGGGAACAAATCTTTTAAAGTTCACTCTCAGTGGATAGGCAAGAAAAATTAAGTTATCCACATTTATGAATTTTACACTCAAAATTTCATGCGAGTTTTCCACATTGTGGACATGTGGATACGTTTTTTCACTGTATAAAAAGAGGTAAAAATGTGGAAAACCGAAAAATTTCCTCAATTCGTATCTTATCAATGTGGAAAACTCCTATATAATATCGTTTGCAGGAGATTTTTTATGCCTCAAACCATCTCTGAACAAACGTCATTATGGAATAACGTTCTCGAATACGTGAAACGTGAACTGAAGAATGACCAGATGATCTACGATAACTTTTTCCGGAATAGTTACATCGATTCCATCGTAGGATCAACCATCACCGTAGTCACGGATACTGGTCTTGCGCGCAATATTTTGCAATCGAATTACAAAGATTTATTGATGCGCGCAGTTTTGGAAACTACGGGGACGAACTTCGATCTTGCCTTTATCACAGAAGAAGAGCACACATCCAAGCGTCCGGTCAAAGTCGAAAAAGCTACCTTCTTCGCGAACGCGCACCTGAACCCTAAATATACCTTTGATAGTTTTGTCGTTGGAAGAAGCAATAAAGAGGCATATCAAGCAGCACTTATTACGGCTGCAAATCCCGGAAATCTCTACAATCCTCTATTAATTTTCTCTGATTCCGGTTTAGGAAAAACCCATTTGCTGCACGCGATTGGGAATGAAATCAGGAAAAAGAACCATTCCGCCAAGGTTTTATGCATTTCTGCCGAAGAATTTATCGATGAATACGTCCGCTTTGTCCAGGGTGCGAAAGACGATCAAACATTTTCTCAATATTTCAAAAACTCTGTAGATGCCTTCTTAATTGACGATATTCAACTTCTTATCGGCAAAGAAAAGACGATGGAAATGTTCTTCGTCGCTTTCCAAAGCATCGTCAACAACAATCATCAAATCGTCATCACTTCCGATCAACACCCAAGCAAATTGGAAGGCTTCCCAGAGCGACTAAAATCTCGCTTTAGCCAAGGCCTTGTCCTATCGATTTCAAAGCCGGATACGGAAACTAGCGAGCAAATCTTACGTTACAAAATCGCCAATTCAGATATCGATGAAGCCGACTTCGATGATGATGTCATCCGCTTGCTAGCTTCGCGCTTCTCCAAAAACGTGCGTGAACTAGAAGGCGCGTTGAACCGTCTTCTCTTCTATATGATCAATATCCAGCCTGGTCAGCGTCTTACGATGGAAAAGGCAATTGATGCCTTAGCTCCATTAATGAGCGAGCAGGAGGCGAATTCCCATCTTACCGAGAACCAAGTCTTAGAAGTCGTCGCGAATTATTACAATCTCACGCCTTCTCAATTGACCGGAAAGATCAGAACCGCTCAAATCGTACTCGCTAGACACATCGCCATGTACCTCATCAAGACGTACATTGGCACTCCGTTCACTAAAATCGGATTCCTCTTCGGAGGACGTGACCACACGACGGTTATGAACGGTGTTCAAAAAGTGGAAAACTCGTTGAAAGATGATAAGGCGATGCAGGATGCAATTTCCGAGTTGAAAGGGAAGCTCGGGAAGTAAACCTTATTTATATATAAATAAAGGATAGCGGTATCCTTAGTCCCATGGTAAAATTCTCAACGCAAAGAAAAAGAAGTTATCCACGGAATCCACACTATCCACACCCTTAATTATTATTAATAAAAATTCTTATTGAAAATTGGAGTAAATAAATATGCGTTTAAGTGTTGATAAAAACCAATTCCTCAAAGCACTCACGAATGCCGATAAAGCGATCCCGTCCAAATCCGCGATGCCGATTCTTTGCAATTTCAAGTTGGAACTCAACGAACGTGGATTAGAAGTCACTGGAACCAATTCCGATTTAACCATTCGCTCCACCGTCCCATATATGATCAATGGTAAAGAAATCATCCGCGATGGTGGTTATGGTGCGACTTTGGTCAACGCCCATCTTTTAACCGAAGTCATCCGCAAAATGGATGGAGATGTCATCAATTTCGATGTTATCGATAACACAATTGCCAAAATCGATGATGGGAAATCCTCCTTCAAACTCAATTGCTCTAGAGCCGAAGAATATCCGGATATCGATTTAGACGCTAGTGGTGTTACTTTCGAAATCGCCTGCGCTGCGCTTTCTGGCGTGGTTGAGCAATCCGCTTTCGCTGCATCTAACCGCGATACCCGTCCAATCCTTGCCGCGTTGAATCTTGATGCCAATAACGGCGTTTTGGTCGCGACCGCAACCGATTCCGCCCGTTTGGCTCAAAAATCCATTCCACTTGAAGATCAAGACGTTCGCTTCCGTTGCAACATCCCAGCTCGCACGCTCTCCGATATCGTCCGCATGTTCGAAGGCGTAGAGAATGTCACGATTTCCGTTTCAGAGCAGAAAGCGTTGTTCGAGTTTGATCACAATGTCGTTTCCACGCGCTTGATCCCTGGCGATTATCCAGTCACCAAATCCATCATTCCTGAGAGATTCAATTACTATCTCGAGGTCAACGCCCAAGAGCTCCTCTCTGCAATGGGCCGTATTTCGCTTCTGTCGAACGAAAAAGACTCGGCCGTCAAATTATCCATGAGAGAAGACGAAGTCGAACTATCGGTCAAAAACGAGGCTTCTGGCTCGGCTAACGAACGCGTTGATACCTTCCAGTTCAACGGAGACCGTCTTGATGTCTCTTTTAACCCGATGTTTGTCATCGATGCCATCAAGGCCCTCAAATCCGAGGATGTGACCCTTTGCTTCCAAGGCGAAATGAAGCCTTTCGTGGTCAAAAACCCCCGCGATGACTCAGTAGTGGAATTGATCACTCCAATGCGCACCTATTGAGCTTATAAAGGCATTTAAAAATGTTGCGAAAGAGAAGGAAAAACCCTTCTCTTTTTTACTACGTAGTAGTAAACTTATTCTAGGCAAAAAGGACCACATACTTCATGGACAAACAGACTGAAATCAAAATCACGACCGAGTACATCACCCTTGGCCAATTTTTGAAATACGTCGGTTTGATCGATGAGGGGTGGCAAGCGAAAATCTACCTTCGGGATGTTGAGGTTCTTGTCGATGGCGAAGTTGAAACCCGCAGGGGAAGAAAACTCCGCGGCGGCGAGATCGTCGAAGCCGAAGGCAAACGCTTCGTGGTGGCGAGATGATCCTCACCCGCCTGAAATTGCACAACTTCAGGACGTACGAATCGCTAGACATCTCCTTCGACCGCGGGCTCAACGTGATCGTAGGGCCCAACGCCGTTGGGAAAAGCAATCTAGCCGAGGCGATACACTTTCTCTCTCTTACAAGGTCTTGGAGAACCACGGAAGAAGGCATCCTCGTTAAAGACGGTGCCCCCAATGCGGTCATCGAAGCCTATGTCAGCGAAGGAAGACTGTCCCGAACGATTGAGATCGAATTCAACAAGACGACGAAGAAAATCAAAATCAACGGGAAAATCGCGAAACGTCTCAGCGAGTTGTCAAAACTAGTGAACGTTATCTGCTTCGCCCCAGAAGATGTTCGATTGTTCTCTTCCTCTCCTGGAGAAAGAAGAAACTTCCTCGACATCAGCTTGTCGAAACAGTCTAGCGACTACTTCAACCTGATTGGGAACTATCATCGGATTCTAAAAGAAAGGAATTCGTTGCTGAAATCCGATCACATTGACATGACCCTGCTAGAGGTTCTTACCGAACAACTAGCCACCGTGTCAGAACCCATTGTCCGTTATCGGACGATGTATGTCTCCTCGTTAAATTCCGTTTTGCCGGGAGTCTTGCATAAGATCCGAGGAGATAATGCCGTCGCAGAACTTGTTTACAAGGCCTGTGCGCGTGATGATGGGACCTTCCCAGTGAAAATCCGAAGCGCCTTCAAAGAAAGCCTCAGCGGCGATTTGCTGAGGAAAACAACTTCGGTCGGACCTCATCGAGATGACCTCGTGTTCAAACTGAATGGAAAAGACATCTCCGAATATGGGTCCCAAGGCGAGAATCGAATGGCAGTTCTCGCCTTGAAACTCGCTCCTTCGTTCCTAATTGAAAGCGAGGAGAAAAAGCCCATCTGCGTCTTAGATGACGTAACCAGTGAGCTAGATGCCAAACACGTCCAGGATTTGCTTGAACTCTTGAAAGGGTTCCCGCAAGTCTTCGTGACAACAACCAAATTAGAAATCGACGGCGCATCGTATATCGATGTGTCCGCGAATACGGCCAGTAGGAGGAATTAGACATGGCAGATGAAGAAAAGCTTCCTCAGGACAACACCATCCCTGAAGAAGATCGCTTCCAATACAAAAAGGAAGATGTTACCGATGAAAAAGAACTAGAAAGAGCCAAAGCGGATTACGGCGCGAGCGACCTTCAGGTCCTCGAAGGCTTAGAAGCCGTTCGTAAACGCCCTGGTATGTATATCGCGACGACCGCGAGTGCTGGTTTGCACCACCTCGTTTGGGAGATCGTTGATAACTCCATCGACGAAGCGTTAGCGGGCTATTGCAAAAATATCACCGTTATCATTCACAAAGGCGAATCCATCACCGTCAAAGACGATGGTCGTGGTGTTCCTGTCGATGTGGTCGCCAAAACCGGCCTCTCTGGTGTTGAAACCGTTTTCACCATCTTGCACGCTGGCGGTAAGTTCGGCGGCGATGGTGGCTACAAGGTTTCCGGCGGTCTTCATGGTGTCGGCGCCTCTGTCGTCAACGCTTTGTCCACCTGGATGGACGTCACCGTTTGCCGTGATGGCGGCAAATACTTCCTCCGTTTTGAAAACGGCGGACACCCGGTTGGTCATTTAAGCCGTATCGGCGATTCCGAAGAACGCGGAACGACCGTCACCTTCCAGCCAGATCCAACCATCTTCACCGAAACCACGGTCTATGTTTATGAGACCATCCGTAACCATCTTCGCCAGATGGCGTTCTTAAACGGCGGTATCCGTCTTACTCTTATCGATGAACGCGGAGAAGTCCCAGTTACCGAAACCTTCTGCTATGAAGGCGGTATCCGCGAATACGTCAGCTATATCGACCAAAACAAAGTCGCGATCAATCCTGCCCCGATTTATTGCCAAGGTGCAGAAGAAGTCACGCTTGCTGATGGTGAGACCAAGGAACGCATCTATGGTGAGGTTTCTCTCCAATGGACTGATTCCTATGATCAAAATGGCATCTATTCCTTCTGCAACAACATTTCCACCAAAGAAGGCGGCACCCATGTCGAAGGTTTGAACCTTGCTCTTGGCCGCGTTCTCAATGACTATGCTCGTAAGAACAAACTCCTCAAAGACGATGAAAAGAACTTCACTGGTGAAGATTGCCGCGAAGGCCTGACCGTCGTCGTCTCTATCAAGCACCCAAATCCTCAATACGAAGGTCAAACCAAGACCAAACTTGGTAACTCCGAAGTCCGTAAGATCGTCTCCAACATCGTCGGCGAAGGTCTTGAACAATATCTGTATGAGAACCCACAGGAAGCCCGTGCGATCATCGAAAAGATCCAACTTGCTTCCAAAGCTCGCGACGCGGCACGTGTAGCGCGTGAGAAAATCCGCAAATCGGCCCTTGAAATCACCACCCTCCCTGGCAAACTCGCCGATTGCTCCTCCAAAGATCCAACCGTCTGCGAACTCTTCATCGTTGAGGGTAACTCCGCAGGTGGTTCCGCCAAATCCGGCCGTGACCGTGAAACCCAAGCGATCTTGCCTCTCCGCGGTAAGATTCTCAATGTTGAAAAAGCGCGTGAAGACCGCATTTGGGCCAATGCCGAAATCGGCAACATGATCACCGCGATCGGCGGTGGTATCCGCGAGAACTTCGATGTGACTAAGATCCGTTATCACAAAATCATCATCATGACCGATGCTGATGTCGACGGCGATCACATCCGTATCTTGCTCCTCACCTTCTTCTATCGCTTCATGAGACCTTTGATTGAAGGCGGCTACGTTTATATCGCGCAGCCTCCACTCTATAAGGTCGATTACAAAGGCTCTGCTTACTACGCCTATAACGACGCTCAGCTTGAAAAGCTCCGCAAAGAACTCAATCTGAAACCAGGCTTTGCCTTCCAGCGTTACAAAGGTCTTGGTGAGATGGACTACACCCAACTTTGGGAAACCACCATGGATCCAAAAGCCCGTAAGCTCATCCGCATCACCATCGATGATGCTGCCGATGCTGAGAAAGCATTCACCGATCTCATGGGCGATGAAGTCGCACCGCGCCGCCAGTATATCTCTGAAAACGCAGTGTTCGTTCAGAACCTTGATATCTAATTCAAAGGAGAAATTGACAAATGGATAATGATGAATTGAAACGTCCAGAAGACGAAGAAATCGAATCCGAAGAAGAGCCTGTTGATGAAAACGAAGCGGGTTCTGACGGGGAAAATGAGATTTCCGAAGGTTCTTCCAGCTCTTTGAATTTTAATCGCGAAGGCACGCAAAGCGCCGATGCGATGTTCGGGGAAGAAGCCGCTAGAAGCGGCATCATCCCAGGATTAATCGACCGCGATATCACCACTGAAGTCCGCACCGCGTTCTTGGATTATGCGATGTCTGTCATCGTCGCCCGTGCCATCCCTGATGTCCGCGACGGTTTCAAGCCTGTTCAACGCCGCATCATCTACGGTATGAACGAATCCGGCATGTATCCAAGCAAGCCACATAAGAAATGCGCTCGTATCGTCGGTGACGTCATGGGTAAATATCACCCTCACGGCGACTCCGCTCTTTATGGCACCCTCGTTCGTTTGGCTCAGCCATTCTCTCTCCGTTATACCTTGGTTGATGGACATGGTAACTTCGGTTCCATCGACGGCGATGAAGCTGCCGCTATGCGTTACACCGAGGCGAGAATGAACAAACTCTCCCTTGAATTGGTCCGTGACATCGATTTGAAAACCGTCAACATGGTTCCTAACTATGATGGCACCGAACAAGAACCAGAAGTTTTGCCATGCCGCTTCCCGAACTTAATCGTCAACGGAAGCCAAGGTATCGCCGTCGGTATGGCCACCAACATGGCTCCGCACAATATGTCGGAAGCCATCGATGCGGTCATCGCCGTTGCCAAAAATCCTGATTTGACGCCAGCTGAAATCATGCAGGATTACCTCCATGGTCCAGACTTCCCAAGCGGTGGCATCATCCTTGGCCGTCAGGGCATCTTAGATGCCTATACCACCGGTATTGGCACCATCACCATCCGTTCCCGTTATCACATTGAGGAGATGGAGAACGGTAAATCCCGCATTATCGTCACCGAAATCCCATATCAGGTGAATAAGAAGACGATGATTGAAAACATCGCGGACTTAGTTCGTTCCAAAGTCATCGATGGCATCACCGATCTTCGCGATGAATCGAACAAAGAAGGCATCCGTGTCGTCATCGAACTCCGCAAAGACGTGATTCCTGAAGTCGTCGCGAATAACCTTTTGAAGCACACCCAACTTCAAACCAACTTCGGTATCATCAACCTTTGCCTTGAAGGTGGTGCGCCAAAAACATTAGGTATCGTTCCTCTTATTAAGGACTACATCGAATTCCAGGTTGAAGTTCTCACTAGACGTACCAAATGCTTACTCCAACGTGACTCCGATCGTCTCCACCTCGTTCTTGGCTTGATCCTTGCTCACGATAACATCGACGAAGTCATCCACATCATCCGCGATTCCCGCAATGACGAAGAATCGAAACAACGTTTGAATGCGCGCTTTGGCCTCACCGATAAGCAATGCGATGCGATTCTTGCCATGACCCTCCGCAGATTGCAGGGCATGGAGCAAGATAAACTCTTGGCCGAAAAGAACCAACTCGAAGCCAACATCGCCGAATATAACCGCTTGCTCTCTTCTCGCGACAACATCATCGATTTGATGATCAAAGAAATCAGCGAAATCAAAGATCGCTTCGGTGACAAGCGCCTTACTGAAATCTCTGATGAAGCCGCGGATATCGAAAACGAGGACCTCATCCCACAAAAGCACATCCTCATCACTTTGACCCGCAACGGCTACATCAAGCGTGTTGACGATGACACCTTCTCTTCTCAGCACCGCGGTGGACGTGGCATCACTGGCATGAAGACCACAAACGGCGACATCGTCCGCTTGATCAAGCACACCTTCACCCATACCGATATCTTATTCTTCACGACTTATGGTAAAGTCTACCGTCTCCGTGGCTATCAGATTCCTGATTCCGGACGTGTCGGAAAAGGCATTCCAGCCCAGAACTTGCTCAATCTCGATAAAGAAGAAAAAGTCGTATCCATTGTTCCTTGCGATGATTACCCAGAAGATAACTACCTCTTCTTCGTCTCTCGCTTAGGCGTTGTGAAGAGAACCTCTCTTAAAGAATTCGAATCCATCCATTCCAACGGTAAAATCGCAGTTGGTCTCCGCGAAGGCGATGACCTCTTCGATGTCAAACGGACGGATGGCAAATCCATCGTCTCCCTTGCTTCTAGCAATGGCAAACTCTGCTCCTTCCTTGAAACAGAAGTTCGCGCGATGGGCAGAACCGCAGCTGGCGTCACTGGTATGAACCTCGAAGAAGGCTGCGAAATCGTCGGTGCTACTGGCTCTTTCGAAGGACATATGCTTCTTGTCTTGACCACCAAAGGCTATGGCAAAATCTCTTATGCCGCAGACACGGACATCACCTTAGAAGATGGAACCACCCGTCACTATGATGGCTACCGTCTCACCCACCGTGGCTCCAAAGGTGTCACAACCCTCAATATGACCGCCAAAAATGGCAAATTGATCGCTGTTGCTGGCGTCGAAGGCGATGAAGACCTCATCGTCATGACCAAGCAAGGCGTTGTTATCCGCACACCTCTTGCCGAAGTCAAGATCGCAGGACGCAACACACAAGGCGTTAAGATCATCAATCTCGACGAGAAATCTACCGTCGCCGCGATGGCTATCGTTCCACACGCTGACGAAGAAGAGCTCGCCGAAGAAGAGGCGGAAGAAGGTGGCGTCGATGAAACTCTCGTCGATGAAAATCCAGCTACGCCAGATACCCTTGATGACGTCGAGGAATAGCTAGACCATGAAGGTCCTGATTCACTATCAACCAAAACAAAATCGCGATACCTTTGAGGGCGTCCGTGTCAGGAAGACCCTCAAAGGCGAATGCGAACTCGCTGGGATCACCTGGGTCGCTAACAAAAAAATCGGCCCAGATATTGCCCACTTCATTTCTCCGCGCGATATCAAATTATTGCGTAAAATGAAGAAAAGAGGCGTGAAATGCATTGTTTCTGCGTTTTATTGTGAAAATGACCCGTTTGCGTCCTTCTTAAATCGAAAAAACCCGCAAAACCCCATTATTTCTAAAAAAGGAGTGGCGATTTGCCAAGAAGCAGATCTCGTTCTTGTGCCTAACGAATTCTTCAAAGAGTTCGCGAAGGCTCATGGGGTCACTAGCGAAATCCAAGTGTTCTCCCCGGCTGTGGATCTCTCTAGATTTCACGCCTATCCAGGAGAAGAAAAGATCTTCCCTCGTTACTTCCGCGTTCGTCCTAACCAAGCCGTTGTGGTCTGCACGGGAAGATATAACGATTCCGCGACCATCGGCAGGTTCCGCAAAATCGCATCGCTTTGCCCTAACATCGAATTCTATTTCTTTGGTGCTGGGAACGGCAGAATCTCCTCGCTTTGGGATACGATCGGAAGATTAAACCGAAAATCCACGTCGAACTGCCATTTCGTCCAAGCGGCGCAAGATGACATCTACCGCAGTGCTTTGTATCGCTCGATTGCTCGACTTTCCATCAGCGATCCAGCCCACGAATCTCTTGGTGTGCTAGATGCCTTTGCCGCCAAACTGCAGGTCGTTGCCTATGGTGATCGTTCCTTCTCCAACTGGATTCAGAAAGATGTAACCGCGAAAGTCTTCCCTAATGAAGAAGAAATCGCGAAATATCTCGAAGATTTATATCAAGGCAATGCCGAGATGACTATAATGGGCGGGTATCAAATCGCGATGGACCGCCGCATCGAAATCGGCGCCGAACACCTAAAACAGATTTATGAATCATTAATGAACTCCCAGGAGGAAAAAACAAAATGATTGATATCAAATTGATTCTTGAACGTCCAGAGTACGTCAAGGAAGCATTGGCTAAGAAACTTTGGGACTTCGATCCGAAGCCAATCATCGAACTCTCCGCTCGCCGTTTAGAGCTCTTAAAAGAAGTCGAAGCCAACAAAGCCGAACAAAACAATCTCTCCAAATCCGTACCCCAAGTTAAGAAAAACGGCGGGGACGTGCAAGCGATTTTCGCAAAAGTGAAGTCTTTAGCTGCGCTTAATAAAGAGAAAGAAGAAGAACTTAAAAAGGTCGAAGCGGATCTTAAGGCCTTGGTGGAAGTTCTCCCTAATCTCCCAGATGATGACCTGCTCGGCGGTGGAAAAGAAAACAACACCCCGATCTATCAATTCGGAGAAGAACGTAAATTCGGATTCACCCCGAAAGATCATGTCACCCTCTGCGAATCCTTAGGTCTTATTGATTACAAGCGCGCAGGTAAAATCTCTGGCACTGGCACCTGGATTTACACCAATCTCGGCGCTCGCATCGAATGGGCATTGCTCAATTACTTCATCGATACCCATCTCAATGATGGCTATGAGATGATTCTTCCTCCACATATCCTCAATTACCAATCTGGCTATACCGCCGGGCAATTCCCGAAATTCGAGGAAGATGTCTTCTGGCTTGAAGGAGTGGAACCCCGCAAATTCATCTTGCCAACCGCAGAAACCGCTTTGGTGAACCTTCACCGCGATGAAATCCTCGATGTCAAAGACCTCCCAAGGAAATATTTCGCCTATACTCCTTGCTACCGTAAGGAAGCTGGATCTTATCGCACTGAAGAACGCGGCATGATCCGTGGCTATCAATTCGATAAAGTCGAGATGGTCCAATACACCACCGAAGAAGGCAGCGATGCTGCGTTCGATGAAATGGTGAAAAAGGCGCAAAGACTCCTTGAAGGACTTGGCTTAACCTATCATCTTGATAAATTAGCCGCTGGCGATTGCTCTCATTCGATGGCGAGAACCTATGATATCGAAGTCTGGATTCCTTCTATGGGCATCTATAAAGAGGTTTCTTCCGTTTCTAACGCCAGAGACTACCAAGCACGCAGAGGCATGATCCGTTATCGTGGAGAAGACGGCAAGATTCATTTCTGCCATACACTCAACGGCTCCGGCTTAGCGACTTCTCGTGTATTCCCTGCTCTTGTTGAACAATATCAGCAAGAAGATGGCTCAGTGGTTATTCCGGAAGCACTGAGAAAATATCTCGGCGGACTTGAAGTGATCAAGCCGATCAAGAAATAAGAAATATTTCAAACTTAAATAGGTCACAGGTAAATCTGTGGCCTTTTTATAATCGCGCGCGTACGTATCAATATAGAAAGAAGTGTAAATAAAAATATTTTTAAAATTTTTTTTGCAAAAAAACATTCGATGAAATCTAGCTTTTTGTAAAAAGTTAAAAAACTTTTAAAAAAAGTGCTTGCAATGAGTTTAAAGAGGCGTATAGTTATGTGTTCCCAAGGGAACGCGGTCCTAATCGGAAAGCGAAACTTGGAAGCCAAATCAAGCCGCAATGCCTGATCTTGTAGGGAATGTAAGATGCCCCATGGATTCAATCCAAAAAGGTCTGCTACTTCGTGAGAAGAAAAGGAAACTTAGTTCTTGCAACTTATTTCCAAGGAACGCTTCGCCTTCAGGTAAACCTGAGCAAGGAAGAACAAAGGATGAAACCTGATTCTGAGAGGATGAAGGGAGGAGGCCTTTGAGAAGGGCTCTCTGGTTCAGCTAGAGAAAGCCACCGCCTGAGTTCGCTGGCGGCCGGTAAGTCCGGGAAAAAGCGGGCTGCGGAAAGCCCTGAGATGGGAATATCCGCAAGCTGGGACAACCGAGCTCCATCGGAATCCCCCGCGGGAAGATACCAAGACCCGCCTGGTGCACCAGAAAATAAGGTATCTGCTTGGGTAAAACTTCTTGAAATAGAAGGATAGCTAAGCGAAGGGCAACACCCGAGAGGAATCCTGCCTCTGCCGGTAAACCGGAAGAACCAAGGATGGCGGCAATGCATGGTTAAAAGCATGCCAAACGCCTAAATCTTGAAGGCAACTTCAAGATGCGGAACATTCAATCCGCGAGATAAGATCTCAAAACATTGAATCTCTGGAAGGTCGCTGTTCAAAAGACATGCGAAAGAAAGAGAAGAGAGGCTGCATCGCAAGATGATGTCTCCGACGGATCCTGAACCGCTGCCTAGTGGAACTAGGAAAAGAAAGATAGGTCGGATGGTGACATTCGAAAGGGGAGAAAAACCCTGAGCCTCGCAGAATGGCTATGGTAAACCTGAAAATGTCTGCTCCCCTGAACCGAGGTTGAATAAACCCTCCGGATCAGATCAGGTAAGTATCTTGTGAAAGATACGGCGAAAGCCAAAGCGCTGGGTGAAACCCGAAAGAGAGGCTGCGAACGAGTCGGCGGCAGCGATGCCACAGGCCCGTCCGCGAACCCCTGGGAATTCATAACCA
>OCTW010977527.1_pt1 | contig 19228 bp, 12 predicted proteins | sample 1539671 | NCBI WGS metagenome assembly OCTW01 (sample SAMN02144230, study PRJEB22623) | gut metagenome | biome: sheep rumen | host: Ovis aries | place: New Zealand
TTGGGATGAACCTCTTAACTTTATTGATATCTACTCACGCATGCAAATTGAAGATCTGATCAAAGCATTTTCCCCAACAATGATCTTTGTTGAACACAACAAAGCTTTTCGCGATACAATCGCAACAAGAATAATTCAACTATAAGAAAATAGGATGTCAAAGTGTCTTGAAACAAAATGGATAATCTTGACAATACGTTATTTCTTCGTTAAAGGCAGGGTATTGCTTCAATGTTATAAAGTTTTCAGTATAGAAACAGTATCCTGAATTCTAGTAGGTGCATGATGAATTAGGGATGCAATTTGTTTCTATCAATCACCAGGCTTTATGATTACAAATGAGCGAAAATTATGTTCGTAAGCAACAATCGATAACAATATAAAACGCAATATGAAAAGTATTGGTTTATTGCTTATTAAGAAAGCAAAAACCAATACTTTTTTCATTCATTTAACTATAAAGGAATATATTTGAGATTAGACCTTCATAGAACGTTTTTTCGTAGAAAACAGAGATATTTACATCAATCAACAATGTTTATAAAGATTGAATTTAATTTAAAAATGTTGATAAAAACCTTTAAATATTTAAAGATTTACTTCGAAGTGATGACTGGAAAAGGTATAATGAACTTGTATATGCGAGGTTAACAACATGAAAGTAAATTACAATAATTTATTTAAGATTCTTATTGATATGAATCTTACAAAAACTGAATTTGCAGATAAGATTGGGTTATCTTCTGGAACGTTGGCTAAATTATCAAAAGGTCAAACAATTTCCATGGATAAACTTATAGATATCTGTGATTATTTACATTGTACATTTGATGATGTTATAGAAATAATTCCAAAGGAAGAACGAGGTGAATAATTGAATGGATATATATACTCCATATCGAACAATAACACGTGAACAGTTCCTTTTTCATGAAATGAGAATTGTGGCAAAACTATTATTAGAAGAAAAAAGTGATTCTGAAATTATTGGTGAAGTTGTAACGAACAATTTACTTCAGTATCCAACAGAAAAATCTTTAAATAACATAACGAGAGTTTGTTTGGCTAGATTTCATCAAGCAGAAAGTAAAGAGCTAATAGATATCGTAGCCAATGGCTCATCGGATGCGGCTAAACAGGCATGCCTATTTTTGATGATGAATTACTACAGAATTGTATGGGAATTTATGATTGGTGTGATTGGTGAAAAATACAGAACACAAGATTTATCTTTTACGAAAATGGATCTAAATTCTTTCTTTACTCGTCTTCAAGAACAAAATGTAGCTGTAGCTTCTTGGAGTGATTCCACAATTAATAAATGTAAACAAGTCTTAAAGAAAACTCTTGTTGAGAATGGATATCTGGATAATACAAGATCTGAAGTATTAAATAATATTATTCTGGATTTATCCGTGAAAGAAGCAATTGAAAATACAAACAACAAAGATGCATTAATTGCATTTGGATACATGTAGGAGGTCAATATGTCGAATATTACAGAAAGATTAGACCAGTTAAAAAAATTCATCCAAGAAGATGATTTTTTAAAAGGCCGTGGACTAAGCAACGAAGTTAACATTCGAATGTTTTGTTATAATCCAAAAGAAGAAATGGCTGTTCGATATTTTACAGATCACTTAAATAATGATGAATTAGCATGTAATGTTCAAGTTATTGATCTATACGAAACATTTCTTTCCATTTGTGAAGATAAAAGAATCTTGAATCGTATTCCCCAACTGGAAAAAAAACGTGGTAAGGAATTTCTAGAAAAACAATTTGAAAAATCATGCGATGCTACTGTATTCGCAAAAAAGATTGTCGATATATTTGATGATAATAATGATCTGTTATTGATAACAGGTGGTGGAAAGGTATTCCCATTTATGCGTGTGCATGCATTATTAAATACATTACAAGAAGACTTCAATAAAAAGCCAATTGTGGTTTTATATCCAGGTACCTTCGATGGTCACTATGTAAAATTATTTAATCAATTAAAATCAAACGAATACTATCGAGCATTTAATATAATCTAAGGGAGTGAAGATTATGAAAATCAAACAGATGTTTAAAGACGATATCGATCGTACAATTAATGGTGTTGTTCAGGTTGAGCAGGAAGATAATCAGGTAGTTGCTCAAGAAGTAAAAGAATATGTAGTTACATCCGAATTAAAGAAGCATTATGCAAAGTTCTTTAATGAATACAGTGAATCCTTTGATACACCTACCGATAATGTTGGGGTCTGGATTACGGGTTTCTTTGGAAGTGGTAAATCTCACTTTTTAAAGATGCTTTCATATCTGTTAGAAAACAAAGAAATTGATGGCAAAAGAACTGTAGATTACTTTGAAGAAAAGTTTGACGATACATTAGCTTTTATGAATGTTCGCAAATGTGTGAAGGCACCTACAGAAACGATTCTTTTTAATATTGATGCCAAGAGTTCTATCACAAAAGATAAAACTTCCGTATTAAAAATCTTCTATAAAGTCTTCTATGATCATATCGGACTATATGGAAGTGATTTAAAACTTGCCAAGTTGGAACAGTTCATCATTAAGCAAAGTAAAATGCAAGAATTTAAAGATGCATTTGAAGAAATTAATGGGGAAAGCTGGGAAAATACAAGACCAGATTATTCATTCTTTGAAACTGATGTTGTGGATGCTTTGGTTCAGGCGGGGGTTATGAATGAAACAAATGCACAACACTGGTTTGATAATGCAGAAATTACAAATACATCTCCGGAACAGTTTGCGAAAGAAGTTAAAGCCTATGTGGATTCTAAGCCAAAAGGGTTCCGCTTATTATTCATGATTGATGAAGCTGGTCAGTATGTCGGTGAAAGTAGTGATATGTTACTGAATTTACAGACAATCATTGAATTGTTAGGCAGCACATGCCGTGGACAGGTATGGGTTATGGCAACTGGTCAGGAAGCATTAGATGATATGTCTATTAAATTACGTCAGGATGAGTTTTCTCGTATCATGGCACGTTTTGCGATTCGTTTAAGCTTAACTTCTTCTTCTGTTGGTGAAGTTATTGAAAAGCGTTTATTAACTAAGACGGATGATGCTAATGCGATTCTTGATGGTGTATATGAAAATAATGAAAATGTGTTAAGTAACTTATACGCTTTTGATACGGAAATGAAGGATTTAAAGGGATTCAGTTCTGAAGATGAATTTGCCATAGTCTTCCCATTCGTACCTTATCAGTTTACAATCATGCAGAAAGTATTTAATGAAATTCGTAAACATGGTCACGCTGGTAAACATCAGTCCAGCGGTGAAAGATCTATGTTAAATGGATTCCAGGAATCTGCCCAACGTATTGAAGATAAAAATGAGCTTACTTTAGTACCAATGTATGCTTTCTATGATACATTACATAGCTTTTTGGACACTTCGGTTCGTTCTGTTATTGAACGTGCTGAAAAAGCAGCTAATGATGGTAATGGATTAACTGTAGATGATGTTAACTTATTGAAGTTATTGTATTTGGTTCGTTACATTGATGATATTAAATCGAATATTGAGAATTTAACTATATTAATGGCTGATTCTATCAATGTAGATAAATTGGAATTAAAACAACAAGTTACGGATTCTTTAGATCGCCTTCAAAAGCAAAATTATATTGCACGTAATGGAGAAATCTATCAATTCTTAACAGATGAAGAACAAGATATTGCTCGTGAAATCAGTAATCAGAGTATAGATTCAGCTAATGTGATCAGTCAGGTATGCAAGATTATTTATGATGATATTTACACAACAAAGAAATATAGATATTCAAGGAATGATTATAATTACGACTTTGATTTCGTGAAAGCCGTAGATAACCAGAATCATGGTAATTCAAACGGTGAAATGCAGTTGAAGTTTATCACGGAAGCAAATGATGATTCAGATGAACTTAGGTTGATTACAGAATCGAAAGATTATGAAGCCATTTGTAGATTATCTAAAGATTACTCTGTATTTTATAATATCGAAAATGCGTTAAAGATTGAAAAATATATTCGTCAAAAGAATGTGAGTCAATTACCTGAATCCACTCAAAATATTATAACGACTAAACAAAAGGAAGCTCGTAGATTACTTAATGAAGCTAAAGATAATATCAGTGAAGCCATTATTCATGGTAAGTTCTTTATTGATGGAGAAATTGTATCGATTCCTGGTACAAGTGTAAAAACAGTACTTGATAAAGCACTTGAAATTCTTGTAGAACATACGTATTCACATATTACTAAAGTGAATGAATTTGTAAATACAGATGCAGATATTCGTAATATTTTAGATGGCAATGTTGGAATGGAAGGAATGCAGGCTAACCAAGCAGCATGTGATACTGTTTATAGTTATTTAGAAAAACAAGCTATGATGAAAATGCCTACTTCTATGGCAGATATTCAATCCAGATATCAATCTATTCCATATGGTTGGAAAGAAATAGATATTGCAGCTGTTGTTGCAAGACTTATTCAAGCAAAAAAAGTTACAATTAAACATTCTGGTCAAACGATTCAACCAAATGATTATCGATTAGTTGAATATTTACGTAAGAAAACAGAAATTGGTTTAACAAACATCTCTATTCGAGAAACAATTCCGGCTCAAAAATTAAAGAGAGTTAAAGATATTTTAAAAGATTATTTTGATGTGATGGATGTTCCTGGTGATGAAGATGGATTAGTTGCATATATTACTAGATCTTTTAATGCCGAAAAATCAAATCTAGAAAATATGCAAAATCAAAACAATTTTTCTATGCATCCTGGATCTAGTGAAATTAAAGAAGCGTTATCTTATGTAAATAAAGTATTATTGGCTCAAAATGATAACATTTCCTTAGTTGATACAATTTATAATTTAGAAGATGAACTTTTAGATTCAAAAGATGACATGAGAGATGTTCAAAACTTCTATAAGACACAAATTAAATTATATGATAACGCATTAAGTTTAAGACATGATGTGATGCAGTATGAAAAGGATTATTTGTACGATATTCCAGCTGTAAAGGATGCTGTTGATAAGATTACTGATATTACAAAGATTTCTAATAATTTTAGATACAATCGCATTCCAGAATTGAATGATTGTATTTCAATTATTCAAGATGAAAGAAATAAAGTAATTGAATCAAAGAAAGTGGAAGTTATTGATGTGATTGATTCATGTTTACATGAAGTTGAATTAAAAGCAGACTCAAACGAAAAACTTCAAACCGCATTAACAAATGCAAAACAGCAATATAATGCAAGAAAAGATGAAGTCAACAGATTAAATAACTTGGTCGCCTTAGATGCAAAAATCAACACAATCACCAGTTTAAAAGATGACATTATAAATAAGATGGATACAATTTTAAATCAAAAGGTTGTTACACCAGTAACTCCATCTACTCCATCAAAACCAAGAACTAAGAAAGTACGTCAATTACAACGTGCAGTTGTCTTCAACCAAGTCAATTTAACAAGTGCTGAAGATGTTGAACGTTACTTATCCAATATAAAAAATAGATTATTAAGTTACATCAATGATGATGAAGAAATTCAGATCAAATAGGAAGGAGCATACAAATGAATAAAACAGCCATAAAAAACTATGCAGTTTGGGCAAGAAACGAGTTAAAAGAACTTGTCACTCAAAGAGCTTATGAATATGAAGTAACAGCAGATAGTGTTCCTTCGTATAATACAGTATCAGTACATGGAAGATTACTTACTGATGAAGAAAAAAAACAATTAAATGAACTAATCACTGAAGTGAAGAAAAATGGGGTTGATCATGTTGTTGAAGAAGTAGCTTATACTTGGTTTAACCGTTTTATTGCACTTCGTTATATAGAAGTAAATAATTATCTTCCACAAAGAGTCAGAGTCTTCACAAATGAAAATAATGAATTTAAACCTGAACTTTTAACAGAAGCTATTCACATTGAATTAGATGGTTTAGATAAACATAAGGTATTTGATTATATTGAGCAAAATAATCAGGAAGATCTATACAAATATCTATTGCTTACAATCTGTAATGATATGAATCAGTATCTTCCAAATATGTTTACATCCATCAGTGACTATAAAACTTTACTAATGCCAAATAACTTACTAAAAGAAGATGGTGTATTAGCTAAATTGATTTCAGATATTGATGAAGACAGTTGGAATGATCAGGTACAGATTATTGGCTGGCTGTATCAGTATTACAATAGTGAACTTAAAGATGTAGTTAAGAAAAAGAAAAACTACACAAAAGATGACATTCCAGCAGCAACACAGTTATTTACACCTGACTGGATTGTTCGTTATATGACTGAAAACTCTTTAGGTAGATTATGGATAGATGGACATCCTAACTTTAATCATGATGAATGGAAATATTATCTTGAAGAAGCAGAACAGGAACCTGAAGTATTAGAACAACTAAATAAAATCAAAGAAGAACATGAAAAGTTAAAACCTGAAGATATTAAAGTCATTGATCCATGTATGGGATCTGGACATATTTTAGTGTACGCTTTTGATGTATTGATGGATATATATAGAAATCAAGGCTATTCTGATAGAGATGCAGCTAGACTTATCTTAGAGAATAACTTGTATGGATTAGAAATTGATGAACGTGCATATCATTTAGCTTATTTCGCATTAATGATGAAAGCTAGGTCTTATAATAGACGAATTCTTTCTAAAGATACAAAAGTCAATGTATTTGAAATTAGAGAATCATCTGGGAAATTGAAATCTGAATATGATCAGTATTTAGGTAATTATAAAGATTTAGCACAATATTTAATTAATGAATTTCAAGAAGCAAAAGAATTAGGTTCTATTGTTAATCTTTCTTGTACAGAAGAACAATTAGATGAGTTAGAAAAACATATCAAGAATTTAAAAGCAAATGCATTAGATGTAGATTTAATAGCACAAACAGAAATCGATGAAATCTATGATTTGTTGATGCCATTAATTAGACAAGCAGGATTATTAGTTCAAAAATATGATGTGGTCATTACAAATCCTCCTTATATGGCACCTTCTCCAATACAAAAGTCATACGTTCAAAAGAACTATCCTGATTCAAAGTCAGATCTTTTTGCGGTATTTATTGAGAAATGTCATGCATTAACTAAAAAGAATGCTTACCAAGCTATGATAACAATGCATTCCTGGATGTTCTTATCAAGCTTTGAAAAATTAAGAACGAAGTTATTAAATACGAATACAATCGTAAATATGGCACATTTAGGTGCAAGAGCATTTGAAGATATTGGCGGTGAAGTTGTACAAACAACAGCATTTATCTTAGAAAATAATCTTATTAAAGATTATCAATCTAGTTTTAATAGATTAGTAGATTATAATTCACAAGATACTAAAGAAAATGAATATTTAACAAATAGAAACCTTTATGTATCTTCTTCTGAAAATTTCAGCAAAATCCCAGGAAGTCCGATTGCTTATTGGGTTAGTCAAACGTTAATTAAAGCTTTTAATCAAAAAAAAATATCAAGTTATGGTGTAACTAGAAAAGGCATGGCCACAGGTTTGAACAAAGAATTCGTTAGACTATGGTATGAAATTGATAATAAAATTATAGGATTTAAATTGAGCCGAGATGAGGCAAAAGAATCAAATTATAAATGGTTTCCATATGCAAATGGTGGTTATTATAGAAGATGGTATGGCAATAATTATTACGTTGTTAACTGGGAAAATGATGGCTATAGACTTCAACATGAAAAAACTGATGATGGAAATAGAATTCGTGCAGTTAATCTTAATTTGGATTTTATTTTTAAGCAATGCATTGTATGGAATTCTATCACGAGTGGAGAGAATTCTTTTAGATATCTTCCTAATGGATTTTTATTTAGTTCAGCTTCTAATGCATGGTTTGGAGAAAATATAGAATTTATACTATGTTTTTTAAATACTAAAATTTGTAGATATATAAAAAAAGTAATTAATCCTACTTTAAATACAAATCCAGGTGATATTGCAAAGTTACCGATAGTAATAAGAAATAATGAAACACTAAAATTGTATTTTAATAAGTTGATCAATTTATCAAAAGTTGACTGGGATTCTTTTGAAACCTCTTGGGATTTTACTGTACATCCATTAGTAAAGAATCATGTCAACACTATAAGTGAAGCATATTCATTATGGGATAAAGAATGTAATGATAGATTTAATCAGTTAAAGACTAATGAAGAAGAATTAAATAGAATTTTTATTGATATCTATAGATTACAGGATGAATTAGATCCTTATGTAGAAGATAATGATGTTACTGTAAGAAAAGCAGATTTAGTTCGTGATATTAAATCATTCATTTCTTATGCAGTAGGCTGTATGTTTGGTCGTTATTCTTTAGATACTGAAGGATTAGCTTATGCTGGTGGTGAATGGGATAATAGTAAATACAAGACATTCAATCCTGATAAAGATGATATTATTCCTATTTGTGATGAAGAATATTTTGAAGATGATATTGTAAGTCGATTTATTGAATTTGTTAGATGTGTTTATGGAGAAGATACATTAGAAGAAAACCTAAGATTTATTGCTGACACATTGGGGGATAAAGGCAATCCTAGAGAAGTATTACGTAATTATTTCTTGAATGATTTCTTTAAAGATCATTGCAATACATATCAGGTAACAGGATCTGGTAAACGTCCTATTTACTGGTTATTTGATAGTGGAAAGAAGAATGGATTTAAAGCATTAGTTTATATTCATAGATATACACCGGATTTAATTGCAAGAATGAGAACAGGATACATTCATCCACTTCAGTCTCAATATAGAACACAAATTGAAATGTTGAATAATCAGATAGATGAAGCAGTATCAACAAGTGAAAAAGTTAAGTTGCAAAAACAATTAAAGAAGATTAATGAACAATTAATAGAATTAAATAAATATGAAGAGATTATTCATCACTGGGCAGATAAGATGGAACCAATGGATTTAGATGATGGTGTAAAAGTCAATTATGCTAAGTTCCAGGAATTGTTGACGAAGATTAAGTAGGTGATTAATTATGGCTTTTAATGCAGAGCAAAAAAAAATTTATGATTTATTTAGTAGAAATACATATGGAATCCCAAGAAACCAAAGAAGATATGTGTGGCAAGAAAGAAATTGGGAGGAACTATATGAAGATATAGTTTACTCTATTACTTCTGGTACATCTCACTTTCTAGGAAGTTTTGTGCTCAAAGATGAAGGTAGAAAAAATGGAATTCCTAATTTTACTATAATTGATGGTCAACAAAGAATTGTTACTTTAACTATCTTATTAGGGAGTATTCTGTATAAACTTAGAAAAGAAAATCTCATGGATGATTTTGAAGGAACCAAATTATATTTATTTACTAAAGATGATAAAGCAAAAGAAACTAGTATTGTAAACTCTGACTATCATTTATCATTAGATAGAATAATATGTTTAATTAGAGATCTTAGCGATGAAGAATTCAATAAGACGTCACTTACAAAACTATTAGAAAAAGGTTGTGTTAATAAAAAAAGAGACAAGAATATAATAGATGCCTTTAAATATTTTACAACAAAAATTAATGAAAGTGCAGATTCAGACAATCCTGGTTTTATCATAAAACTTCGAGATATGACGGTTAATATTTCATATATAAGTATTATTTCCTCTTCAGAAGAAGATAGCTATACCATATTTGAGATACTTAATGCTCGAGGTACAGAGTTAGAAGATTATGAATTATTAAAGAACTACATAATGCGATATATTCAACCTGAAATTAATAGAGATAAAGCCAAATCCATTTGGATGGATATTGAAAATACTATTGGTACCGATTTTAAAAAGTTTATAAAACATTATGCAACTCATAAATGTAAATATAAAACAAATTCTATGTCAGTTTATAAAATCATACAGAGAGAATATAAAGCCAGAAATACAGAAGAATTATTGCTTGATTTGCAAAAGAAGAGTACATATTATAGCAAAATTATAGACCCGCAACATACTTGCAATCTCAATTCAGTGGAGTTTAGAGTATTAAGTTTCTTTAGAAAAAAAAGACAAGAACAGCTTCGCCCTGTGTTGTTAAGTATCATGCATCATCATGACATTGGAGATATTTCTAACTCAAGTTATGAACATATACTTGAGTTCTTATACAATTTCTATGTTTGTTATAACATAATTGGAGAAGAAAGTTCGAATAAACTAACAAATGTTGTTTATAAATATGCAGTCCAAATTGAGAATGATTATAGTGATAACTTGTTAAATCAATTTATGGCTGATTTGAAAATGAAACTACCTAATAAGGAAATATTTCAAAATGCATTTAAAAATATTGGGTATTCAAAATATAATACATTCTACGAAGGTGAAAAGAATAAGGATAGAGTTCAAACAGTTTTAGAAGTACTCGAAAGATATTTGAATAACGGTTTTTGTATGCCTGATTTCACAATTGAACATGTTTTGAATGACTCAGACTGTATGGAAAATGGACAAATTGGAAATCTATTGCCTTTAGAGTGTTCAATTAATACAAATTTAAAAAATGGTAGTTTTAACGACAAAATAAAAAAATACGAAGAATCTAATTATAAAACAACTAGAGGGTTCTGTAATAGATTTAGGAATGAAAAATCCTTTAATCCAAGTAAACGGACGGAATATTTATCAAATTTATTTTATGAAAATATTTTATCTCTAAAACATTAATAAATTTTTTTCTGAAATTTAAACATATTTCGCAATATTTGAAAGTTAATTGAATTAGGAGGTTCGGTATGGCTATCGAAGATATAAAAAAGGAATTGGAACAAAGGTTTGCTGAACCTTTAGATGAATTTTATAAAAGAAGAATCATATTTTGGAATGATGAAGATGGTGATTTCAAAGAAGAAGTTGCTGATTTGAAGTTATCTAATGCCAAAGTTTTAATATTGGATAAAAGTAATCAGTTTTTTTCTAAGAAATTACTGTCTTATGATGATCAGGATTCAAATTATCTAGTGTATAATCCTTTGATCGTTGATCCTGAACATGATTGGTTTTTGGATATAAAACTTTATAGTGATGAATATCGTGCGGATCAGACATCTCGTTGGATGCAGGATATGCATATTGCCAATACTCCAGAACTTCGTAAGGAAGTGAAGTATTACAAAGGATTCTTTAATGCAGCAAGTAGGCGTAAACTGATTAGTAATTTTGAAGGTGTTATTGATAAGAAATCATCGTTATATATGTCTATTCTCTCTGCCATTTGTGGTACTAAAGAAAGAACTCCAGAAAATATTATTAAATCTGTTATGTTGGCCGGTACTGATTTAGAAAATCCAATCAAAATGAATCTACTTAAGTATAGTGTCATTGACTTGTTTTGGAGAATGGTTCATAGTGCTACTGGTTTCAATGCATCTGAAAAGATCGATGATTTAACAAATCATGTTGTTCTAAGTGCTATTTCTAGAACGATGTCAAGTGATGTATTATCGGGACTTGAATCAAGATATTCAGATATTTACAGTGGATATTGTTATGATTTGATCTTTAATTGGATTCATAGTGAAAATAAGAATTCATTCAAACCGATAGGAGATTTTGTAACATCTAATTTAAATTTAGTTGATCGATTCAACCAGTTTGACATTCTTGCTATAGTCGATACAGATGTTTTACCTGTGATTGATGAAGTGATTTTGACTAAGTTAATGCATTCTATTATTGCTCGTAATTTAGATACTAATTCTATTATGAATGTTGTAGAAAAGAGAAGAACAAGTGCCTGGTATGAAGACTATTCTTATTTCTATGAAGGTATTTACCAGGTTGCATTAATGAATAAATTCTATGAAAGTCATTTGAATGGTTTCCATCATGTTACGGCTAAGGATATGTGGGACACATATACTTCAGATTATTATCAAATGGATTCTTATTACAGAGAATTTCATAATGCTTTCTCGACATGTCTTCAAACTATTCATCCTTCTTTAGATGATGACTTTAAAGATATAGCAGACTATGTTGAAAAAGAATATAAGAACTGGTATTTAGATAAATTAGCAACAAACTGGAATAAGGTTATTGAAGATGATTTAAGCAGTACGGGAAAGATTACAGGACTGGCCCAACAAACAGATTTCTATCAAGATGTTGTTAAAAAGATTGATGGTAAAGTATTTGTGATTATATCGGATGCGATGCGTTATGATGTTGCCCATTCATTAGCAAAACAATTGGAAATAGAAACAAAGGCGAATGTTTCCATTAGTGCACGACAAGGTATCTTCCCTACAATTACCAAGTGTGGTATGGCAGCCTTACTACCACATAAAAAACTGGAAGCTGTAATTCAAAATGATTCTGTTAAAGTTTTAGTAGATGGTCATACAAGTGAAATGAGTGATCGAGATGGAGTTTTAAAATCTTATAGTGAAAACAGTGTTGCGTTAAGATACAAAGACATCATTAGTATGAAACGTGATGAAAAGCGTGCTGCTGTTAAAGGAAAAGATATTGTCTATATTTATAATGATACAATCGATGCTTCAAGTCATAATGATGAAAGTACAGTATTTGATGCATGCAATAAAGCAATTAATGAAATAAAGAATTTAGTAAACGTTATTTGCAATGATTTACAAGGCGTAAATGTAGTTATTACTTCAGATCATGGATTCTTGTATACATACCAAGAATTAAGTGAAGAAGATAAGATGGAACGTTCTTCATTCAAGCAAAATATTATTGAACAAGGACGTCGTTATGTCATTACAGATAATGAAGCAAATCCTGATTTTTTAATGCCAGTAAATGGTATATACAACGATGCAAACATGTTAGGCTTTGCGCCTAGAGAAAATATACGTATTAAAGGTGCTGGTGGAGTTAACTTTGTACATGGTGGCACAAGCCTTCAGGAAATGTGTGTTCCAGTTATTACATATAAGTATTTAAGATCTGGATATAAGGCTTTACGTATTAATAAAGATAAGTATGATACTAAACAAGTATCCATCGCATTACTTTCGTCAAACCGAAAGATTAGCAATATGATCTTTAATTTAAGTTTCTATCAAAAAGAAGCAGTAAAAGATAATTATGTGCCATGTACATATATTGCTTATATTGAAGATGCAATGGGTAATGAAGTCAGTGATAGACAAAAGATTATTGCAGATAAAACGAGTACAGTTGCAAAAGATCGTGAATTTAAATGTACGTTTAATCTAAAATCACAAAAATTCAATAACACAGATACATACTATCTGGTGATTATTGATGAAGAAGGAAAACAAGTTCCTATTAAAGAAGAAGTGCAAATCGATATTGCGATGGCAATCGATGAATTTGATTTCTTTAGCTAGTTATAAGGGCGTTATGCCCTTTCTATGGAGTTTTTGGTAAATTTAGTTAGGTTCAAATCCTAACCATTGCTAATAAATATAATCATTTTATGAAAAGAACGGAGGACTAGTATATGTATTTTGACACATTAAATAGTGAGAAACAGGTTTCTTATCTAATTAAGCCTATAATCGAGGTTCTGCAAGAGGCTGGAGGTCAATTAGAACGTTCTGAGATAAGAGATAGAATTAGTGAAAAAGATGAGCATATTGCTGAATTTGAACAGAAAGTTTATACATCTAGTAAGTCTGGTAATCAATATAAGAGATTTGATTTTAAATTCAATTTTGCACTAAAGGAATTAAACTATGTTGGCTTCTTAATGTATGAAAAGTATAAACCTCTTGTTACTTTAACAGAAAAGGTTTTGCTGTAGATTTAGATCATTTTGATGTTGAAACAGAGGTGCGTGAAAAGGCAGCGATTTATTGGAAAGAGAATTCCGCAAAAAATAAAGATAAAAAAGTACAAAAAGACGAGATAATTAATGAAGATATTGAAGAGGAAAGTAAATCTAGTGAGGATGATGTTCTAGACGATGTAAAGGTTAAACTTCAAAGTGCCATTGCTAATATGTCACCAAAGAAATTTGAACAGTTTTCTCGTGTATTGCTTACAAAAATGGGGTCCAGTTCACAGATAAGGGAGTACAAATTTCAAATGATGGTGGTATTGACGGCTATGGGTATCATACAGACGATGATGATTTCAGAACAACTCGTGTTGTGATTCAATGTAAAAGATATAATTTTGGTGCAGTGAGTGAGCCAGAGATTAACCAATTCTTAGGCGCTATGAACAAATTTCAAGCTGATTATGGTGTATTTATAACAAATAGTAGATTTACGAATGCTGCTAGAATTGCAGCAAGAGAAGGAACTCCAATTACATTAATTGATGGAAATGATCTTATTCGATTGATAATAAGGTATGAATTATTTATAACTCCGGTTACTACCTATGTGTTAGATGATTTTTATAGTGAGAATTAATTGTGAAACAAAATAATGATTAGGAGGTTTTTATGGCAGATAGAGAGGAAATAAAGGAAAAGTTACGTTCTAACTTTGATGGGAAAATAGTAAGAAAAGATTTAACAAAGAAAATTAAAGAAGGCGCGAATGTTCCAGTCTATGTGCTAGAGTTCCTTCTTGGCCAATATTGTGGTAGTGATGATGAAAGTATCATTGAACAAGGTATTGAAAAAGTAAAAAAGATATTATCCGATAATTTTGTACGTCCTGATGAAGCGCAAAAGACTTTATCTGTACTTCGTGCCAAAGGTTTTTATACAGTAATTGACAAAGTCACAATTAACTTAAATATAAAAAAAGATACATATGAAGCAGAATTCTCTAATTTAGGTATAAAAGAAATTCCTATTTCTGAAGAATATCCAGAAAAGTATGATCGTTTATTATGTGGCGGTATCTGGTGTATTGTTCAATTGGAATATGAATATAATGAAGAAGATAAGCGTTCTAATCCTATCAAGATTGCTAAACTTACACCAATACAAATGCCACATGTGGACATTAATGAATTGAAAGAAGGTCGTAAAGCATTTAGTAAGGAAGAATGGATTGATATTTTACTTCGTTCTATTGGTATGGAGCCAGATCAATTATCTGAAAGAGAAAAATGGTTGTTGTTACTTCGCTTAGTACCACTTGTTGAAAATAATTATAACTTATGCGAATTAGGTCCAAGAAGTACAGGTAAATCGCATATCTACAAAGAGATATCTCCAAACAGTATTCTTGTGTCTGGTGGTCAGACAACAGTTGCCAATCTTTTTTATAACATGGGTAAACGTACTGTAGGTCTTGTAGGACTTTGGGATTGCGTAGCCTTTGATGAGATTGCAGGAATCAAATTTAAAGACAAAGAAGGCATCCAAATCATGAAAGACTATATGGCCAGTGGATCTTTTGCACGTGGCAAAGAAGAAAAAGCTGCCAGTGCATCCATGGTCTTTGTTGGTAACATTAACCGGAGTGTAGATGTATTACTGAAAACATCTTCCTTGTTTGATCCTTTCCCACCTGAAATGGGAACCGATACAGCGTTCTTAGATCGTATTCACTGCTATTTGCCAGGATGGGAAGTACCAAAGTTTAGACCGGATCACTTTACAGATGATTATGGTTTTATTACAGATTACTTTGCAGAATTTATTAGAGAACTAAGAAAAACACAGGAAAGTGATGCATTAGATAAATACTTTAAATTAGGTAAAAACTTAAATCAAAGAGACACAATTTCAGTACGAAAAACAGTATCTGGTTTAGTTAAATTATTATATCCAAATGAAGATTATACAAAAGAAGAACTTGAAGAGATTTTACGTATTGCTTTAGAAATGAGAAGACGTGTTAAAGAACAGTTGAAGAAAATTGGTGGCATGGAATTCTATGATGTGAACTTCTCATATATCGATAATGAATCTTTTGAAGAAAAGTATGTATCTGTTCCTGAACAGGGGTCAAGTACATTGATTCCCGAAGGCATGTGTAATCCAGGACAAATATATACAGTTTCTACGGGTAAGTATGGAATGATTGGCTTGTTCAGATTGGAATCACAGCTGTTGTCTGGTAATGGTAAATTAACATGCAATGGTATTGGAAGTGACAGAGAAGCAAGAGAAAGCACACAAAATGCTTTCAACTATTTAAAAGCCAACAGCAATCACATTAGCCAATCTATTAGTACAACAACAAAAGATTACATAATTCAGTTCCAAGATTTACAAGGAATTGGTATGACAAGTACATTAGCATTGCCTACATTAATTGCTATTTGTTCTATTGCATTACAGAAACCAACAGTAAGTTCACTTGCAGTATTAGGTGATATCAGTGTCAGTGGAACAGTTAACAAAGTGGAAAATCTAGCGAATACTTTACAGGCTTGTCTTGATTCAGGTGCCAAGAAAGTACTTTTACCAATTACATCAGCTGTAGATCTAGGAACAGTACCACCAGAACTGGTTGGGTGCTTTAATTTGATTTTTTTTAACAATGCAGAAGATGCAGTGTTTAAAGCGTTAGGAGTTGAATAAATGAGTAAAATACTTTTATGGATAGCAGATAATTCCAAAGAAACAATTTTCAGTTTAGTTCTAGGTGGATTGATAACAACAATATTTCAAAATAGAAAAAATATAGTAATTTGGATTAAAACTTTCTTCCAAAAAGAAAAAGAATTTCGCATTAGTTATGCTTATTTGTTTAGAATTAAAATTGAAAACAAATATTTGCTCATAAAAGGCAAACGTATAGAGCAGTATCAACCTGTTGGAGGTGTATTTAAGTATTACAATTCTTTTATAGAAAAGTACAATTTATGGGAGATTAAAGCAGAAAAAAATTCAAATTTTTTTGAAGAAAAGGATTTGCGTATTTTCGTTAAAGGTAAATATTTAACTAAATTTTTAGATTGGATTGAAACTAATCAAAATAGAGAGTGTGATTGTAAACGTGAATTTATTGAGGAATTAATTGTTCCTGGCTATTTACAAAAGGATGCAATTAATAATATCCAATTTGAATTTTTAAAACGCGTAAATTCAGGAATTCATTATTCCGCACATTTCAAATGCCAAGAAATTTTAATTTTTGATATTTATGAAGTATCTAATTTATCAGAATCCAATATTTCCTATTTAAAGCAGAAAATAATGGAAAATGATAATTTAATCTTAGTTACAGCAGAAGATATTGAAAAACAATGTGTGCAAATAAATGACTTATCAAGAAAAATTGGCGCGCATGCGTCTCATATTATCTAAGGGAGGAATAACTATTGAACGTAACGTATACAAAAAATTATAAAGATTTAATTAACGAAATAGATGTTAGTGAAAGCGATTACAAAAAAGCTGTTGATCGTTATAAATCGATTAGTGAATTTTTGTCCATATCAAATTTGGCTAAATTTGATCCAAAAGTTTTTACACAAGGATCATTTAAATTGGGTACAGCAGTGAAACCATTAACAGAAGAAGGATCATATGATATAGATTTAGTAATTGAATTAAAGACAATAGATAAAAAAATTTTAACTCAAGAAGAATTAAAAAAGTTAGTTGGTGATGTGATAATTGATTATTCAAAGAACAATAATATGAAATCTATGCCAGAAAATGGTAAAAGATGTTGGACTTTGAATTATGTAGATGGTCATAATTTTCATGTAGATGTTCTACCAACAATCCCCAATATATCAAAAGAAATAAATGAACTAGCCTATACCGATAAACGACATAAAGAATATAAACTAATTACTACCAATTGGAATATTACAAATCCGCAAGATTACTATAAATGGTTTTTAAATCTTTCAAAACACTCTGAATACAAAAGAAAATATGCTCTTTCCAATAAAAAAGATATTGAGAAAATTCCTGATTATAAGATCAAGACACCATTACAGAGAATTATTCAAATTTTAAAAAGACATGCAGAAATCATGTTTAAAGACAAAATGGAATATAAGCCATCTTCTATAATTATTACAACGTTATCTGCAAAGGCCTACTCTCATTTAATTGATTCTAATTATACTTTTGATGAACTTATTAAGATTATTATTAAAAATTTAGAAAATGAATTAGATTTTTGTATGGGAAAATATTGCGTACTTAATCCCGTTGATAAGCGAGAAAATTTATCGTCAAAATGGAATGATGATATTTATTTTAATTTTTTTAAACAGTGGGTGAACCAATTGAAATTTGATTTTTCAGTTAACTCATCAAATTTATCGAAAGATGAAGAATTTAATATGGTTAAAAGAAGCTTGCTTTATAATAGGCCAGATACTTATCAATTACAAAATATTGTAAATGAATTACCTTATCATCAACCAATGAAGTGGATTAATCAAATTTGGAAAGATGTCATCATTAAATGTTTTCTTATAAAAGATAATAAAATACTACGTGAAATTCAATCAGGAGAATTAATTTCTAAACAAGTTAATTTACGATTTATTGCTTATTCAAATAATATAAATCAATATCAAATATATTGGCAGATTACTAACACAGGCTATGAGGCTGCAAATGTGTACCAGCTTCGTGGAGATTTCTATGATTCTGTAATAATTGAAGGATCGCAAGTCAGAAATGAGAGTACTGCTTATTATGGAAAACATTATGTAGAAGCCTTTTTAGTCAATCAAAATAATATATGTGTGGGGCGTAGTTTTCCATTTATAGTTAATGTTGATTACTAGGTTAAGAAGAATTCAAGAAAGAGATGAGCTATTATATTTGTATAATTTACTATTTTTAATGATTCAACGACACTTGCTTATATATTGTGGAAATTGAAAGGAGATAATATTTATGTAGATGATTAAAATAGAAAATCTCACCTTCTCCTATCCAACAAGTCATGATTATATCTTTGAAAATGTTTGTTTTTAGATTGATACCAATTGGAAGTTAGGCTTTGTTGGGAGAAATGGCAGGGGGAAGACAACATTGTTAAATCTCTTGCTTGGTCAATATGAATATACTGGAAATATTGAATCATCTGTAGAGTTTGATTATTTTCCTTATCCTATAGCAGACAAAACGAAGCTCACCAATGAAATATTCCTTGAAGTTGCACCAACGGCTGAAGAATGGGAATTAATGCGAGAACTGTCATATTTAGATATGGAAGCTGATGTACTTTATCGACCATTCAATACACTTTCCAATGGTGAACAAACAAAGGTCTTATTAGCTGCTTTGTTTTGTAATGAAGGACATTTTCTTTTGATT
>OCTW011502157.1_pt1 | contig 19222 bp, 16 predicted proteins | sample 1539671 | NCBI WGS metagenome assembly OCTW01 (sample SAMN02144230, study PRJEB22623) | gut metagenome | biome: sheep rumen | host: Ovis aries | place: New Zealand
TAATTACCAAATTATGATCGGAGTCTTAGCTTTTGAAGCTAAACCATTGCTAGTACCATGGTGGTGATGCGGGGACGCGGAAAGAAAAAGAGGCATCTGAGCCTCTTTTTCTCGTAATAGCGTTCACCCAACGACTTCATATTCATCGACGCCGGGAATCAGCGCGATTGCCTGAGTTGATGCCGAGAGCATGATTCTGCATCGATTAATTATCTCGTGAGCATGTAATCACCTCATAAAACTACGCCGAACTCAGGGTAACGGGACATTATCTCACACTTTGTGCAACGTTCGGGATTATTGAGTATCCGGAATCCTTGCATCTTCGTGATTCTATTGCATCTCGACTTCCTGAAAAAACGACATACCCATCTTGGATTCTTCGATGAGATTGACGACCTTTGCTATCAGACAAACACAAGTGCCAAAGACCGCAAAGAGGGGCCATTGAGAGGCTGGTTTACAGCATGTTGACAGTAAAGTCGTAAGGTGCTGACAGTCAACCCCGCCTCGCCGCCGCGCAGGCTGAGATCAAGCAGAACGCGTAAGCGGATCTTAAGTACGAATCCGGGCGAAACAGTACGTTTTTGCCCGGATTTTCATATATTTGTGTCATTATGAAAAAGATTCTCATTGCTCTCGCTTTCATCACCTTGCTGGGTTCATGCAACCAGCACAAGGAAATGCTGTTCAACGGAAAGGACCTCGACGGGTGGGTGTTCTTCACCCGGGAGGACAGTACGGTCACGGAGCCCACGTTCACGGTCGTGGACGGTGCCCTGCACATCAGCGGCCAGCCGTTCGGCTACATCCGCACGGTGAAGAAGTATGGAGACTATACCCTGCACCTGCAGTGGCGCTGGGCCGGTCCCCGGGCCGACAGCGGCATCTTCAACCGTCTGCCGGACAATGACAAGGTGTGGCCGGACGGAATCCAGCTCCAGCTTCGGGAAAGTGACTTCGGCTACCTGTTCAGCGCGATTCCCCTGGAAGGGGTGGAAGGACCGTTCTTCCGGAAAGCGCCCCTGAGCGACGGCGACCCCGAGAAACCGGACGGAGAGTGGAACGAAACGGTCATCACTTGCCAGGGTGGCCACATCACCTGCACGGTGAATGGCGTCCTGGTCAATGAGGCCGTCGCCGAGGCCACCGAAGGCTACATCGGCTTCCAGAGCGAAGGCGGCGCCCTCGAATTCAGGGATATCTGGATCGACTAGTGGGAAAGGGCTTTTAGAAACGTCGGAAGAAGCGGCGTCAGGTCCCGGAAGCCGATGGTTTTCACCTGCGGATCGTCTTCCCAGACGACACCGCAGACATCGGCGTGACAGTCGATGGCGGAGTACCCGGCGGAGGAACGCTCGCCCGTCAGGCGGAGAGCAGGTGTCCAATGGAGGGCATCGGCACTTACCCAGACCGTGAGCCAGTTGCGGCGGTTGTAGCGGGAGGGTTCGCAGAAGGACATCAGGTAGAAGTCCCGGCCTTCGACGGAAGCCCGGCAGATGGTGCCCTGGCACACCAGATTCGGGTCGAAAGGATTCTCCACCTGCACCAGGCGGTTCCGGTCCATCTCGAACCGGTACAGGTTTCGGACATGCCCGTCTTTTTCGTTGCGGCAGTTCAGGTACACGGCCCCGTCCGGACCGACATAACAGGTGCTTTCATTGTCTTCGGGCGTCCCGGTGGCCGGGGAATAGGCCCACTCCTGCCCGGGCCTTCTGAACAGGATGCCGCTGTACCAATGTCCGCTGGAGCGGCCCATGCAGGGGATCACCAGCGTACCGTCCTGCGTCTGGATGCCATTGGCCGGAGAAGGGACCATCCAGTCGTAGGGCCAGGGTTCCCAGGCCTTTTCGGGCACGCGGCCGATGGCCGACCAGGTGAGGCCGTCGTCATCGGAATACACATAGCAGGAAGCGATCTCCGCCGGCGTGGCGTCCATCGCCATTCCGGAAGCCGTCCGCGTTGCCAGGAAGAAGAGCCAGATCCTTCCCGCAGGTCCATGTGCCCCCATCCGGTCCACCGTAAAGGACGGATTCATGAATTTTCCCCACCCGCCGGCGTTGTAGGAGAGGGTTTCCAGGTCATAGACCCACGCACCGTCCCGTTCCTTCCGGGCGATATAAATCCCTGTCAATGAGCCGTCGGACGTCGTCGGCCTCTGCTCCGTCGCCGCCAGGAACGCCCCTTGGGCCGTCACGACAATCGCCGGAATCCGCTTGCTGGCGCCACCCTGCGCCGGGGAAAACACTTGCTCGAACATAGGCTTGCAATAATTATCCCCGCACCATCTCCCACAGCACGACGCCCACGCTGACGCTGACGTTCAGGGAATGCTTGGTGCCGTATTGGGGGATTTCCAGGGAGAAATCGGAGGCGTCCACAACGTCCTGGCGGACGCCGGAAACTTCGTTGCCGAAGATGAGGGCGTACTTCCGGCCGGGGTCGCGCTGGAAGGTGCCCAGTTTCACCGATTGGACGGTCTGTTCCACCGCGACGACGGTATAACCTTCGGCCTGCAGGCGACGGACGGCCTCCAGGGTGTCATCCAGATGTTCCCAGGGGACGGAATCCTCGGCGCCGAGGGCGGATTTATGGATTTCCGCGGAGGGCGGGACCGCCGAAATACCGCACAGAAAGACCTTGTCGATGCCGAAGGAATCGGCCGTCCGGAAGGCGCTGCCCACGTTGTGCGCGCTGCGGATGTTGTCCAGTACGACGACGAGTCCGGAATCCGGCCGTTCCCGGTACTGGGCGGCCGACATGCGTCCCAGTTCGATGTTGAGAAGTTTTCTGTCTTTCATGGCAGCAAAGTTAAGAAAAAAACCTATCTTTGTGGCTGCGAAAACCACTTTGCGACAAACACACCCACACGCTATGAAACAAGACCTCCAGATCTTCGATCTGATCAAGAAAGAAAAAGACCGCCAGGCCTCCGGCCTCGAGCTGATCGCTTCTGAAAACTACGTCTCCGACCAGGTCATGGCCGCCATGGGCTCCATCTGCACCAACAAGTACGCGGAGGGTTATCCCGGCAAGCGCTACTATGGCGGCTGCGAGGTGGTGGACCAGATCGAACAGATTGCCATCGACCGCCTCTGCAAGCTCTACGATGCGGAATATGCCAATGTCCAGCCCCATTCCGGCGCCCAGGCCAACATGGCCGTCACGATGGCCATCCTCCGTCCCGGGGACGTGTTCATGGGCCTGGACCTGTCCATGGGCGGACACCTCACCCACGGCTCGCCCGTGAACGCCTCCGGCATCCTGTACAAGCCGGTGCCCTATGGCCTGAATCCGGAAACCGGCCGCGTGGACTATGACGAGATGGAGCGCAAGGCCCTCGAGTGCAAGCCCAAGCTCATCATCGGCGGCGCCTCCGCCTACTCCCGCGAATGGGACTACGAACGCATGCGCAAGATCGCCGACGAGGTGGGCGCCATCCTCTGGATCGACATGGCCCATACCGCCGGCCTCATTGCCGCCGGTCTCCTGAAGAACCCGGTCAAGTACGCGCACATCGTCACTTCCACCACCCACAAGACCCTCCGCGGACCGCGCGGCGGCGTCATCCTGATGGGCAAGGACTTCGACAACCCGTGGGGCCTCACCACCCCGAAGGGCGAAATCAAGAAGATGAGCGCCATCCTGAACTCCAGCGTCTTCCCGGGCATCCAGGGCGGTCCGCTCGAGCATGTGATCGCCGCCAAGGCCGTGGCCTTCTACGAGGCCGCCCAGCCGGAGTATGTCTCTTACCAGAAGCAGGTCATCGCCAATGCGGCCACCATGTGCGCCGAGTTCCTCCGCCGCGGCTACAACATCATCTCCGGCGGCACGGACAACCACCTGATGCTCATCGACCTCCGCACCAAGTTCCCGGATCTCACCGGCCGCGTCGCCGAGAAGGAACTCGTGAAAGCCGACATCACCGTGAACAAGAACATGGTTCCGTTCGACAGCCGCAGCGCCTTCCAGACCAGCGGCCTGCGCATCGGCACCCCGGCCATCACCTCCCGCGGCTTCGTGGAGAAGGACATGCTGGACATCGTCGAGCTCATCGACACCGTCCTCGCTTCCGCCAATACGCATTTCGCCGCCATCACCGCGAAGGAACCCACCGAGGAGCAGCTCGCCGAGCGCGCCGCCCATGCGAAGGTTCTCGAGGACGTGGTCCGCAAGGTCCACATGATGACCTCCGGCCGCCCGCTGAACCGGTACTAAGGCTCGTGGAAATCCAGACAGCAAAAAAGGACAGAACCACTTGGTTCTGCCCTTTTTTCAGTTCAGAGCTTTCAGAGCTCGACCACCCGGTAGGACGTCGTACCCAGGCCCATTTCTTCGCCGCGGGTGACGATGCGGATGCCGTGACGCTGTTCGATGCGGTCCAGGAGCGCCTTGGTATCGTTGTTCGCATCCTTCGGGATGCTCATGACCTGGTCCAGGCAGAACTTGTCCAGCGCCACCGGATCCAGGGAGGCGGCGATGCCGATGTCCTGGATGGTCGGATCGTGCGGATTGCCGTCGCAGTCGCAATCGATGGAGAGATTGTTCATGACGTCGATGTAGAGGATGCGCTCACCGCTGCCGAAGTACTCGTGCACGGCCTGGGCGGCGGCAGACATGGACTCGATGAAGGGCGTATTCTTGTCCGGGGAAAGGAACCAGCCGTCCGGCGCGTGCAGGTCACCGCTTTCCGAGGCCTGCTGATGCTTTCCGGCGGAGTGGATGTACACCTTTCCGTTCGGGGAGGCGACGCCGATGGAGGCGTTCTTGAGCACGCCGCCGAAACCGCCCATCGCGTGGCCCTTGAAATGGGCCAGGTTGATCATGAAGTCGTAGTTCTTCAGATGGGAACCCACGATATCGTACTTGATCCACTTGTCATCCTTGACCGGGATCTGGAACTCCCCTTCCTCGTCCATGATGTCCACGGGCGCGACGTCATAGAAGCCATGGGCCTTGATGGTCTCCTTGTGGACGGCCGTATTGGCCCGGGAGCCGCCGTAGGCGGTATTGCATTCAACGATGGTTCCGTTTACCTTCTTTACGAGCGGAGCGATGAGCTCCGGCTTCAGGTAGTTGTGCCCGCCCATTTCGCCGGTGGAGATCTTCACGGCCACACGGCCGGTGGCTTTCCGGCCCACGGCCTCATAGACCTTCACGAGGCTCTCCGGAGTGATCTCCCGGGTGAAATAGACGACGGATGCGGCCGCGGAGTCGTCCGTGACCTGCGTCGGAGTGATGGACTTGTTGTTGCGGTTCGTGTTCCCGCAGGACACCAGTGCCGCGGTGGCTGCCAGAAGGGCGCCGAAAAGGAGTATGTGTTTGCTATTCATGGTCGATCAATGTTTCGTCGTGATCAGGATGACGCCATTCGCCCCGCGAACCCCGTAGATGGAGGACGACCCGTCCTTCAGGACATCCACGGTCTTGACGTCATGGGGATTGATGGTGGACAGGTCCGAGACTTCCGCCCCGTCCACGAGGATCAGCGGCTCGGTGGATGAATTGATGGAACCGATTCCACGGATGATGATCCGCTTGTCCGGAGTCACCTGAAGACCGGGAACCCGTCCCTGCAGGTATTCATACATGTCGGAATAGGACTTGGTCTGCGTATCCCGCTCCATATCCAGGGTGGCGACGGAAGTCGTCAGGTCACTCTTTTTCACCGTGCCATATCCGATATTGACGTCCGTGTCCTCCCGGGGTACCCGGAGGGAAGGGCCGCAGCCTGACACGAAGAGCAGTACCCCTGCCCAATAAACCAAGCGTTTCATGCAGCTCATATCCCAAACGGTCAGATAATCTCGATGTCGCCGGATGCGATCCAGCCGCGACGCCCGTCGGCCAGTTCGATGTCCTTGTAGCCCGATACCTCGTCCAGCACCTTTACCTTGGTCCCTTCATGCAGGATGAACAGGGATTTGGCCGCATCGGAGGAAGGCGAACTGGTCACGGAAGAGACCGGACGCATCACGATGGCCTCGTCATGCCGCTCGGCATCGGCTTTCTGACTGCGTGCGAAGCCGAAAGCCGCCAAAGACAGCAGGAGGGTGGCGATCCCCGCGAAGAAACCGGTCCTGCGCATCCCGGCCGTAGGTCCGAGGAGGAACAGCAGCACGAGGGCCAGGGTCAGGGCCAGGAAAACCAGCGACAGGACGGCCCAGGCATCGGACGACATCCAGTATCCGATTTTCCGGATCCAGGTCTTCAGGATGAACTCCGGGACTTCGTCGATGCGGTCCTGGGTCATCGCCCGGGCGAATTCCAGGTTGTAGCGGACATCCGCATCGGAAGGATCCAGCCGGAGGGCGCGCTCGTAGTTCAGGACGGCCTGGGCGGTTTCCCCTGTCTTGAAATAAGCGTTTCCAAGGTTGTAGTACAGTTCCTTGGAACGGAGCCCGGTGGCAGCCACGTCGGACCAGTCCTGGAGGGCTTCCGCCCACTGTCCGGCCGAATAGGCCTCCACGCCGGCCTTCCACAGCGAATCCGGATAACTTTCAGCCGCCTGCGCTCCCAGCGGAAGTGCCAGCAGCAGGGCGATCACAGGAGCGGCCGCAGCCGCGGAAATACCTTTCTTCATGGAAGAATCGATGGCGGTAATGACGGAGACGGCCTGCTCGTAATGGGCGTTCATCGCCTCATGGCCGGCATCCGGCGCATAGCGGGCGTATTCGCAAGCGTCCAGCAGGTCCGTAAAGGATTTCACCGTCGCCTCGGGGACACCGCGGGCGGAGAGCGCTTCGGCAATGTTCTCCTTGCTCTGGTCGGCCATGTCCATCGTGAGCTTGTCGGCGATGAAGCCGATGAGGGCCCGGTGCAGTTCCTCATAGAAGGCCGTATAAAGATTCTTGTTCAGGAAATCGCCGGCCAGTTTGAGCCGCTTCAGCGCCTGGCGCGTCGCCTTCCGGTTGCGGGTGCCCACGACATCGGCCCGGCGGGCGGCCAGTTTCCGCAGGGACAGCCAGACCGCAGCGGCAGCCAGGACCAGGAAGGCCGCCAGGCCCCAGAAGAGCGGTTTCCCGACAAAGAAGCCCTTGTCTTCCGACAGGGAAGTCTTCGTCTTGATGAAACGGATGTCTTCGCCCAGGTTCTTCACCCCCTTCCGGTCCACGGTGAGCGTTCCGGCCCCGTCCTGGACGGGCTGGGTGGCGCCACCGGCGCTCCGCGCGACGGAAAGCCGCAGGGAATCCGTGGATGCCGTGGCATACCGGCGTCCTTTCACGTCATAATAGGAGAAGCGGACCGGAGGAAGGGTAAACGATCCCGGACTGCGCGGGATGAACGGGTACTCGAAGGTCTTGGAGCCGTTCGTACCGCTCTTGTCGGTCGCACTCGTGGCCTTCACGTCGTAAGCCTCGAAGTCCGGCGGGAAAGAGATCTTGGGGGCTTCCACCAGGGAAACATTGCCCTTGCCCGTCACCGTGACGATCAGCGACGCCGCATCATGCGTCCGCAGCGAATCCTTGCTGATCCGGGCCGACACGCTGTACTCGCCCACAGCGCCGGAGAAGCCGGCCGGAGCGCCGCCCGGCAGGGCGGTCACCTTGACACCGATCGCCGGGGTCATCACCCGCTGGCGCTGGGTCACATAGTCATTCTCGAAAAAGTCGTCGAAGATGGAGCCGGTCCTCTGACGCTGGGTCCGGACATTCACCAGGCACACGACTTCGGAAGGGTCGATGGTGAGCGTTCCCGACTTCTGCGGGATGAGCACCCACCGGCGGAGGACCGCCGCATTGAACATCTTGTCCCCCACCTGCTCGCGCTGGAATTCGATATTCTGGGGAGTATCCACCTCCTGACTCCAGAAACCGTTGAACTTCGGGAACTTCGCATCTTCAAAACCGGTCAGGTTCGCCCGCTGGTAGATCTTGAGGGTCGCCGTGATGGGTTCGCCTACGACGGCCTCCCGCTTGCTCAGGTTCAACCGCATGAAGATCTCGCCGGTATTCTGGGAGGCCGATTGTCTCGCCTCCCCCGCCGAACCGGAAGCGTTTCCGGAGGTGCCTCCGGAGCCTCCCTGGGCTGCGGCAGCCTCATCCCGCCCTTCTACGACGGTCACTTGCGCGGCGCGGGAGTGGATCTCCGTCCCTTTCACCGTCGCCGTGGCGGATGCCAGCTGGAACGCACCGGTCTTCTTCGCCTGGAGGATATAGGTATAAGAGGTCTGGGAAGTCTTCGTCGTTTTCCCGTTCACGATGGAAATGCTGGTCGAGGTCCCCTTCTGCGGGCCCCAGACAAGGGTGAAATCGTCCCCGGGACTCCACTGGAAATCGGACGGGGCATGTTCACCGTCCACGACGAAGACGACATTGAACCGCTCACCCAATTCCACGATATTGTGTACTTCCACCCGGATGGTCTGCGCCCACCCGGTAAGGGTCATCACAAACGCCGCAAGGGCAGTCATCCATCTTTTCATCGGCTTACCAATTCTTTTCTTTCTGGCGGGACTTGAGCACCGCCGCCTTTTCCTTGTTCACCTTGTCCTGGGTCTCCTTCTCCTTGGCCTGGATGGCCTGGAGCATCTGCTGGGCCTGCTGCGGAGAAATCCCGCTCTCCCCGTTCCGGGGCTTTTGCTGCTGGTCCTGCTGATCCTGGTCCTGATTCTGATCCTGCTGGTCCTGATTCTGGTCCTGCTGATTCTGATCCTGGTTCTGCTGGTCCTGGTTCTGATCCTGATTCTGATCCTGATTCTGGTCGTTCCCCCCACCGCCGCCATCCGGATTGTTCTCCAGCATCTTGCGGGCATAGACATAATTCTCCTTCGCCTCCATGTCGTCCGGCCGGATCAGCAGCGCCTGGATGAAGGATTCCATCGCCGCACGGTACTGCTTCTGCTGCAGGGCGGCGTCGCCGGCATTGAAATACGTGTCGAAGGCGTAGTCCGCCTGTTTGCGGGGTTTCGCCTCCGGAACATGCCGGAGCGCCTGTTCGTAAGACTTTCCGGCGCCTGCGAAATCACCCTGTCGATACAGGTTGTTGCCCAGGTCATAAGCCGCAGGGACGGAGGTACTGTCGGCATTCAGGGCCTTGCGGTAGCTGATGTCAGCATCGCCATACTTCGCCTTGTCGAACTGACGGTTGCCCCGGCGGACATCTTTCCGGTCCACCTGCGCAAACGCAGCCACGCTCAGGAACAGCGCTATGAAAATCAAGAACTTCCTCATTGGTCGAACCATTTCCGCTTCGGACGCCGCTCGCCGATGAGCATCTCGATCACCAGCAGGGCCAGCGCGATCCCGAAGAAATACATGTACTGTTCGTCATACTCCTCGAAGACGATGGAACCGAACTCCTCGTCCTCCATCCGGCGCACATCCTCGATGATGGGATTCAGGCCGAACTCGTCACCGCCGGCATGGACATAGGCCCCGTTGCCGGACTTGGCCACCTGCCGGAGGACCTCCTCGTCCAGTTTGGTGACGACGATCTCGCCGTCTTTGTCCTTCATCAAGCCGCCCTCGAAGGGGATCGGCTGTCCGTCGGCGGATCCCACGCCCACCGTATAGACCCGGATTCCGTTCTCGGCAGCTTCCTTGGCGGCGGCCACCGGATCGTCCTCGTGGTTTTCACCGTCGGAAATGACGATGATCACCCGGCTCTTCTCGCTCTGCGCGCTGAAACTCCGGATGGCCGTATAGATGGCATCGCCCATCGCCGTCCCCTGTACCGGGACCGAGCCCGTATCGATGCTCCCAAGGAACATCTTGGCGGACACATAGTCCGTCGTGACCGGGAGCTGGACGAAAGAGGTTCCGGCAAAAAGGATCAGGCCGATACGGTCGTCCTTCAGGCGGTCCGTCAGCCTGGAAATCGCGAGTTTGGCCCGCTCCAGCCGGTTCGGAGAGTAGTCCTCGGCCAGCATGGAGTTGGAGACGTCCAGGCAGATCACGATTTCCGCACCCCGGGACTTGTGCTCGGAGAGCTTCGCGCCGATCTGCGGGCGGGCGAGCCCGATGACGAAGAAGGCGAAGGCGAGGCTGAAGAGGATCATCTTCACCCAGCCTTTGGGGCCGGACCAGGAAGGCATCAGGGCCTTCACGAGCGCCTCGTCGCCGAATTTCCGCACCCGACGGGTCCGGAGATGCCTCCACATCCCGTATCCCAGCAGGAACAGGGGAACCAGCAACAGCAGGTACAGGAAGCGATATTGGGCGAACATCAACATATCACGGCAATCTTCTGAGGAGGGCACGGATGATCACCTCCAGCAGGAGGCATACCAGCGCCCAGATGGCATATTTCGGAAACAGGTCCTTGTAGATGGGGAAGCTGTCCACGGTCGTACGGGTCTTTTCCATCTTCCCGATCTCCCCGTAGATCTCCGCCAGCTTCGTGTTGTCGTCTGCCCGGAAATACTTTCCGCCGGTCTCGGCGGCAATCTGCTTCAGGAGGGGTTCGTCGATCTCGACCTTCATGTTCTGCACGTCCGGTCCCCAGGGGGTCATGACCGGATACGGAGCCTCTCCTTCCCGACCCACGCCGATGGTATAGACCCGGATCCCGTAGGTCTTCGCGATCTCGGCGGCCATCGCCGGATCCACCTCGCCGCGGTTGTTCACACCGTCGGTCAGGAGGATGACCACGCGGCTCTTCGCGTCGGAATCCTTCATGCGGGCGACGGCGGTCGCCAGGCCGTTGCCGATGGCGGTACCGTCCTCGATGAGGTCCGTCTGGACCTCTTTCATCAGGTTGATGAGGGTGGCCCGGTCGGTGGTCAGGGGGCACTGGGTGTAGCTTTCCCCGGCGAACACGACGATGCCCATCCGGTCGGTCGGACGCTGGGCGATGAACTCGATGGAAATGTCCTTCGCGGCACTCAGGCGGTCCGGCTTGAAGTCCCGCGCCAGCATACTCGTGGAGACGTCGATCGCCAGGACGATGTCGATGCCTTCGGTGTCCACCCGTTCCATCTCGGTCTTGGACCGCGGACGGGCGATGCACACGATGAGGAGGCACAGCGCCGCCAGCCGAAGGGCCTCCGGCAGATGGCGGATCCACCCGAGGACCGTATTCCCGCCCGCCTGCCAGGGAGTCACGGTGGACACCCGGAGGTGCGGACGGCGTTCCTTCAGCTCCCGCCACAGGTACAGGCCCAGCAGGAGGACCGGGAGGGCGAGAAGCCACAGGAGATATGGATACTCAAAATACATCTTTACCGGGGCATATAGTCTTCATCCCTTTCCTCGTGCTGCACCGGAGCGGGCTTTTCCTCCGTCTGCTCCGCCGTGGCCGCTTCCTCCTCCACTTCGCTCTGGTAGGTGGATGTCACAAAGCGGACGGCCTGCGGAAGGACGGTCGCATTGTCTTCGGGCGTCGCGACGTATTTCGCGAATTTCACGAAATCGGCACGTTCGAAAAGGGTTTTCATCTCTTCATAGAGGTCCGCCGGGATATCGGTCTTCCGCAGATCCTGGAAGATCTCGGCGGTCGTCATCTCCATCGCGCCCACGCCATAGCGGGCGACGATATATTCGCGGAGGGCGTCCGTAACGCCGGAGTAGAACAGCTTCTGCTTCTCCGGAGCCCAGTACTTGTCTCCGCGCCACTTGTCCAGCTTCCGGAGCGCCGTGATATGGGCCGGTTCCCGGAAAGCGGGTCCCTCGGCGGCACGACGCCGGCTGCGGAGCCAGGCGACGAGACCGACGACCAGGAGCGCCAGGCACCAGAATCCGAGCAGCCAGGGCTGGACCTCCCGGACGGTAAGCGGATAGCCCGCCTGGGGCCGGATGTCATGCGGCACGAAGGTGGCCGTATCGACCGGCATGGTGAATACCTGGATCTTCTGGGGCTCGAACCGGAGCGTGTCCACGGTTCCGTCCGCACCGATCCGCTGGACGAAAAGGGGCGGCAGTTCGTACTCCCCTTCCTCGAAAGGCTGGATCGCAATCTGCGCGCGGATATCCAGGAGCCGGGAATTCGTAGCCCGGATCTTCTGGACCTTTACGGTGTCGATCTGCCACATGGGCAGGGCCAGGACATCCTGCATGAAGGGATTCGCGACCTCGGGAAACGCCAGGACGGTGCTGTCCGGGACATTCGTGAGTTCGAAGCCATAGAGCAGGCGGTCGGCCACCAGGATGGAGTCGCGCGGGGTGACGGGACGCAGGAACGAGCCTTCCTTCAGGATCACCCGGCCTCCGGTCCCCGCGGCGGTCGTGTCCTGCCACGACTCCTGGGCCGAAGCCGCAAGGGCGGTCAGGAGCAGGGCCGATATGAGCAAACACCTTTTCATCATCTTTTGTGGAAAAGGGCCATCAGATTCTTGACATAATCCTCCCCCGTCGCCGTGTCCACGCTGTCCACCTGATAGCGGTTGAACAGTTTCCCGGCCGCCTCGTTGGCATTCCGGAACCAGTTCTCGTACGCAGCCCGGGTGGCTCGGGAAGAGGTATTGACCCAGGCGGAGCGTCCGGTCTCGGAGTCCTTCACATGCACGAGGCCGACATCCGGAATGGACCGCTCCCGCGGGTCGTACACCCGGACGACGGAGACATCGTGCCGGTTCACCGCCACTTTCAGCGCATCCTCATAACGCGGGGCGCCGGAAGCATCGACATCCAGCATGTCGCTGAGGACAAAGGCGGTGCAGCGGCGTTTGATGGCATTGGTCAGGTAACGGAGGGCTTCGCCGATGTCCGTTCCGTCGTGTTCGGGGGTGTATTCCAGGATTTCGCGGATGATGTGGAGGAGATGGCTGCGACCTTTCTTGGGCGGGATGAATTTTTCGACCCGGTCGCTGAAGAACAGGGCGCCCACCTTGTCGTTGTTGAGCATCGCGGAGAAGGCCAGCGTGGCGGCGATCTCGGCCACCAGCTCGCGCTTGGTTTCGCCCGCCGTTCCGAACAGGCCGGACCGGCTGATGTCGATGAGGAGGACGACCGTCAGTTCCCGCTCTTCCTCGAACACCTTCACGTAAGGAGCGCTCATCCTGGCGGTTACGTTCCAGTCCATGTTCCGCACATCGTCCCCGTACTGGTACTCCCGGACCTCGCTGAAAGCCATACCGCGGCCCTTGAAGGCCGAATGGTACTCGCCGGCGAAAATCTGGTGCGAGAGTGCCTTGGTCTTGATCTCGATCTTGCGGACCCGCTTGAGAAGCTCCTGGGGTGTCATGGCTTACGGAACGATGACCGCGTTGATGATCTTTTCGATAATCTCTTCCGTGGTGACATTCTCCGCCTCGGCTTCGTAGGTGAGGCCGATCCGGTGACGGAGCACCTCGTTGCACACGGCCCGGACATCCTCGGGGATCACGTACCCGCGGCGCTTGATGAAGGCGTAGGCCTTGGCGGCCATGGCGAGGGAGATGGAGGCACGCGGGGAGGCTCCGTAGGAAATCAGGTCTCCGAGATCCTTCAGGCCATATTCTTCCGGCGTACGGGTGGCATAGACGATATCCACGATATAGCGCTCGATCTTCTCGTCCATATACACGTCACGGACGACGGCACGGGCACGGATGATGTCTTCGGGCTTCACGACGGCATCGGCCTTGGGGAAGGTGCCGCTGTTGTTCATGCGGATGATCTGGCGCTCCTCGTCCTTCTTGGGATAGGAGACGACCACCTTGAGCATGAAACGGTCCACCTGGGCCTCCGGAAGCGGATAGGTACCTTCCTGCTCGATGGGGTTCTGGGTGGCCATCACGAGGAAGGGTTCCGGCAGGCGGAAGGTTTCCTCGCCGATGGTGACCTGATGCTCCTGCATCGCTTCCAGGAGGGCGCTCTGGACTTTCGCCGGGGAACGGTTGATTTCATCCGCCAGGACGAAATTCGCGAAGATGGGGCCTTTGTGGACTTCGAAGTCCTCTTTCTTCTGGGAATAGATGAGGGTGCCCACGACATCCGCCGGGAGAAGGTCCGGGGTGAACTGGATGCGGTTGAACTTCGCGTCCACGGCCTGAGCCAGGGTGTTGATGGCGAGGGTCTTCGCCAGACCCGGTACACCCTCCAGGAGGATGTGTCCACCGGAGAGCAGGCCGATGAGGAGATTGTCCACGAGGGCCTTCTGGCCCACGATGACCTTGCCCATTTCGAGGGTGAGCAGGTCCACGAAAGAGCTCTCTTTCTGGATGCGTTCGTTCAGTTCCTTAATGTTTACGCTTTCCATATAAATTGTTACATTTGCACATGCGTTATATCCTCAGCCTCTCCTACGACGGTTCCGCCTTCTGCGGCTGGCAGATCCAGCCCTCCTCCCCTTCCGTCCAGCAGTGCCTGGAAGAAGCGCTCGGGAAGCTTTGCGGCGGTGTCATCTCTGTCACAGGCGCCGGCCGCACTGACACGGGTGTCCACGCGGCCGGGTATGTCGCCCACTTCGACCTGACAGGCTCCCTTCCCTTCGAGGCATCCGATTTTTGCTACAAATTAAATGCCATTTTGCCCCGTTCCATCGTGGTTCACGGGGTATTTCCGGCCACCGACGATTTCCATGCCCGCTTCAGCGCCACGCAGCGTTCCTATACCTATTTCATCCACCGGAAGAAAGACCCTTTCGTGGCCGCCTATTCCTGGCAGTGCGGCTTCCCGGGCCTGGATTTCGACGCCATGAACGCCGCCTGCCCCTACCTCCTGGGCACCCACGACTTCTCGTGCTTCGAAAAGACCGGCGGTGCCAACAAAACCTCCCTCTGCACCATCACCGAAGCCTTCTGGAAACCTTATGTCCCAACACACGTTTCCTTGATGTGTTATGGGCGGGCGGAGGAGGAGGGTGTTATTCCGGAAACCTCTGGCCACCCTCGGCCAGATAAGAGGGAGGGGCCCATCGCTTGCGATGGGAGGGGCCGGAGCGAAGCGGAGGCGGTTTCCGGAATAATACCCTCCTCCGGAGAAAACCCGCCCTATTGGTATTTCCGCGTAAGTGCGGACCGGTTCCTGAGGAATATGGTCCGGGCGATCGTGGGGACGCTGATCGAGGTGGGGCGCGGGAAGCACGACCCGGAATGGGTGAAGGAACTCATCGAAACGGGGAGCCGGGGGGATGCCGGCGAGTCCGTGCCCGGACATGCGCTGTTCCTGAGCAAAGTCCGGTATTAAAATATTCTTCGTATATTTGCAGGTTACATGAAAAACCTGTGGTCCGAAATACTCGTGCCGGTGGTCGTGGCCGGGCTTACGATGGCGGGCACCGTCGGGGTGGAAGCAACCCGGACGGTCCGCCCGGAGAGCCGGTTCCATCTCCTGCACGCGCTGCAGTTGGACACCCTCCAGCGGGATTCGGTCCTGCCGGATACGACGAAAAAGACCGCCCCGGCCCGAAAGGATACCGTCCGGATGGCGGACACCGAGGAAGACTTCGACTTTTTCGGCGAAAACGCGGCGGCCGATACGACACCCCGCATCTTCGCGCGTGACACCATGAAGGTGCCGGACAGCCTGAAACGGACCGACCCCTTCCTCTATAAATGGTATGTGGCCACCCGGGACTCCTTCACGCACCGGCTGGTCGTCGATTCCCTGAAGGCCGCCGGCGACAGCCTGGACTGGCCCGTCATCGACTCCCTGTACCTCGCGGATTCCGCGGCCGTCGCCCAGGAGAAGTTCCGCATCTGGTATGCCGGCCTGTCCAAGGCGGAGCGCAAGAAATACGACTACGAGCAGAAGCTCCCCGCCATCCTCCGCCGCCAGGATTCCATCCAGCAGGTGAAGGACAGCCTCAAGCACATCAAGGACAGCATACGGGAGAACACCCCGCGCATCCTCGAGACGGCTTACCTGCCGGACAGTCTCTACTACAAGCGCCTCGTCGCCTGGAAGCACGACCGGTACTTCAACCGGGTGGAGGTCATGGACTGGGACACCACGTTCAACTACCATTTCCACGACTATCCCTACCTGAAGGAGGACATCGGCGGAACGACCCTCGGCCCGACCGGGACGGCCGTGCAGTCCTACAGCTTCTTCAAGCGGACGGACCCGTCGTCCACGGTAAGTTACTACGCCCCCTATGAGAGCTGGACCTACGACGCCTCCTCCATCCCGATGTTCAACACGAAGACCCCGTACACGGAACTCTCCTATGCGGGAAACCTCCTGAACTCCGAGACCCAGTCCAACGACGACATCCGGATCTTCACGACCCAGAACATCCTTCCCTCCCTGAACATCGCCCTTGAATTCAAGACGTACGGCGGCGCCGGCATCCTCAAGAACCAGAAAGGGCGGAACAAGACGGCCTATGCCGCCGGCAACTATATCGGCAAGAAATACCTCCTGCACGCCGGCCTGATCTGGAATTCCATCGACCGGGCGGAGAACGGCGGCATCCTGGACAATACGATGGTCCGGGATACGACCGTGGACGTGCGCGAAATCGACGTAGCCCTGTCGTCGGCCAGCAACAAGTACTCCAAACGGACGGTCTTCCTGGACCAGACCTACCGCATTCCCTTCTCCTTCATCGAGAACTGGAAGCACCGGGGGGATACCTCCTGGGTACGGAAAGACACGCTGGACAAGGACCTGACCTCCGCCTTCATCGGCACCGAAAGCGAATGGAGCGTGTACAACAAGATGTACAAGGACGAGGTGGGATCCTCGGACCTCGCCGGCCGGGCCTTCTACAACGACCAGTTCTACATCAATCCGTCGAAGAGCGCGGACTCGCTCCATACCGTCCGGCTGGACAACCGGGTGTTCCTGCGGTTCCAGCCCTGGCATGAGGATGCGGTGGTCTCCAAGGTGGAAGGCGGTATCGGCGACCGCTACCAGACCTTCTACCGCATGCAGCCCGGCAGCTATCTGCGGAAGCCCGATCCGGTCAAGTGGAATTCGGTCTATGCCTATGCGGGCGCGGAAGGACGGCTGAGCCGCTACCTGGACTGGGACGCCCTCGGAAAGATCAATTTCGCCGGTACGGAGGCCGGTGATTTCCTGCTGGCCGCGAATGCCCGGCTGAGCGTGTTCCCGTTCCACCGCCAGCCCAAGAGTCCCATCAGTATCACAGGCCGGTTCGAGACTTCACTGAAGGAACCGGATTTCTACGAGCAGCACCTGTACGCGAACCACTTCAAGTGGGACAACGACTTCTCCAAGACCTCCACGACCAAGGTCGAGGCCGCCCTGGACATTCCCCGCTGGCGGCTGCATGCCTCGGCCGGCTACGCCCTGCTGGCCGGCAACATCTACTACGACACCCTGGGCGTCGTCCGCCAGAATGCGGAAGCGATGAGCATCCTGACCGCCGCCCTGAGGAAGGACTTCAAGCTGGGCATCCTGCGCCTGGACAACCGGGCCCTCTTCCAGCTCTCCTCCAAGCCGGATGTCGTTCCGCTCCCCAGACTGGTCCTCAACCTCCGCTGGTATCTCCAGTTCCCGATCGTCCGGGAGGACGTCCTGCAGATGCAGGTGGGCGTGGACGCCCGTTACAACACCAAATGGTACGCCCCGGGATTCAATCCCGTCACCGGCACGTTCTACAACCAGCGGGAAGAGGAATATGGCGCCTGCCCGTACTTCGACGCATTCATCAACATGCAGTGGAAGCAGGCGTGCATCTTCATCAAGATGGAGAATGCCGGACAGGGCTGGCCCAACAAGGATCACGATTATTTCAGCGCACATCATTACATCCATCCGGCACGCATCTTCAAGGTGGGCATCTACTGGCCGTTCTACCCGAGTCTCGGCAGCAACCGGAAGATGTCCGAACGGGCCAGTTCCGGCCTGGGCGGCGGAGGCGGCAGCAGCGGCGGGGGCGGCGGACTCCGCAGCGGCCTGGGCAACATGATGGGCGGCCGTTGACATCCCATGAATCCTACGCTCCGTAAATATCTGATCGTCACCGTTACGACCCTTGCCGTGGCCGTGTGTCTTCCCCTGACGACCCGGAAGACGGAGATGGGGCACCCACCGGTGAAACTTCGCTGCGTCATCGACCTCAAAGGGGAACCGGTTCGGGGCTTGACGGTGGGCATGAACAAGATCATCCTCCGCGAATTCGCCGACGACCATGGGCTGGACATCGAATTCATCACCCCTGCCGATACGTCCAACTACCTGGATTCCCTGCAGAACGAGACGGTGGACCTGCTGGTGATGTTCCGGGCCGACAGTCTCCACCGGGACGGTTTCATCAGCACGCTCCCCTACCGGGACAGCACCGTCTGGGTCGTCCGGGACGACCGGAGGGATGCAGTACGCCGGCTCAACGCCTGGATATCGGCGATGGAACAGGGCGGCGGCATCCGGAAAATCGGCCGGACCTATCTCCGCCGCGTGGGCAGCAGCCTGACTTCCATCAGCCCCTACGACGACCTGGTCAAGAAGAACGCCCGGGAGATGGGCTGGGACTGGCGCCTCCTTTCCGCCATGATTTACCACGAATCCAAGTTCATCAACGAGTCCTGCTCCGCCCGGGGCGCCGTGGGCCTCATGCAGATCCATAACGAACAGTACAGCGTGGACACGCTCCTGGACCCGGCGGTGAACATTTCCATCGGCACGAAATACCTGACCTACCTGTCCGACTTATTTGCCGAACACGGCGCCGACTCCCTGGAGCGCCTGAAATTCGCCCTGGCGGCCTACAATGCCGGCGAAGGGAACATTCTTAAATGCATCCGGACGGCCGAAGAGCTGGATGTCGATCCCACCCGGTGGGACAACATCGTCGGAATCATGCCGGAAGTGCCCGGCTTCAGCGGGAAACAGACCATCGCCTACGTGCGCGAAGTCCTGAATACGTACGAAGAATACGCGGAAGTCTATCCGCGGTAGCTATTCCGCTCTGACTGAGACGGCCGGATCCACCCGCGCGATGAAGAGCGTCGGGATAAGAAGGAGCAGCATGATGGCAATGAAAGCCACCGCATCGGCTGCAAGGATCCAGGGAAAATTGATGTGCACCGGAACGAAGGAGACGAAATAGTTCGCCGGGTCCAGTTTCAGGAAATGGGTCGTCTGCTGGAGGAGGCAGAGAAGAAGGCCCAGCACGTTTCCCACCAGCATTCCTTTCAGCACCACGGTCCCCGCTACGCGGAGGAAAACCCGTCCGATGGCCCGGTCGCCCATGCCCAGGGTCTTGAGGGTGCCGATGGTGGCGATGTTCCGGAACAGGACGATGAGAAGGCCGGAAACCATGTTGAACCCCGCGACGACGATCATCAGGATCAGGATGACCAGCACATTGAAATCCAGCAGGTCCAGCCAGTCGAAAAGCTGCGGGTAGGTCCGTACCGAGGAGGTGGCCACGAGATCTTCCTCCACCTCGT
>OCTW013431978.1_pt1 | contig 19218 bp, 18 predicted proteins | sample 1539671 | NCBI WGS metagenome assembly OCTW01 (sample SAMN02144230, study PRJEB22623) | gut metagenome | biome: sheep rumen | host: Ovis aries | place: New Zealand
CCTCTTCCCATTCCGAACAGAGAAGTTAAGCCCGCCTGCGCCGATGGTACTGCAATGCAATGCGGGAGAGTAGGAGGCCGCCTTCTTTTACAACTGAGCCTTGGAGAGCAATCTCTGAGGCTCTTTTTTGTGTGTACTGTTTCGTTCCTCCTGGCTTTTTTGTTGTCTTTATCCTGCATCCTGCACCTTTCTGGTGTCACCTTTCCCGTTCGCTACAGGCACCAAAGTCTGGCTTTAGGTAGGGTAAAGTCTGACTTTAGATAGGGTAAACCCTCAAATTCTCTGGAGAATATGTGAGAAAGGTGGCTGCAAAGTCGGAGAAACCCGCCACCTTTCTCCGACTTTGCAGCCACCTTTCTCTGACTTACCCGCCACCTTTTTCCTGGTTTTATGCTGCCTTCCAGTCGTGCTGATGCTTTCTATGAGTCGTACAGATGCCTTGTACAGACGGTTCCGATGCCTTGTATATATGCTAAGCTCCTATTTGCACGGGCTTTGCAAGGCATCCCTATTACTTGCGCAAGGCATCTCCGTCAGCCGTTGAGGTGTAGGATAAAAAATATCCTACATCGCCCGAAACGCCTTTAAACACTGATGCTGCAGCGCATTTGGTGTAGGATGTAGGATATTTCACTTATTTTCTTTCAGTTTTATATGAAGGAGTATAGGTGAAACTATGTAAAGATATAATAATTGTTTGATTAATCAAAAACTTTTGCTTAACTTTGCAGCGGTATTATAATAAGATGAAGGCTAAGGAATTTGAAGAAAGCGGTTCTGGCGCAATAATATGGCGAAAAGAACGTTTTATGTGATATGCAATGGACTGACAGAATCAGACAGGTGAAGATTATTCTCGTGGTGACGGCTATTGTGATTGCCGTGGCCTCGTTGGTTGTGTCGCACCTGCTTGTGAAGGACCTTGAGCGGGAGGAGCGCAACAAGATGGAGGTGTGGGCACAAGCCATGCAGACCCTGCAGGAGGCCGACGAGACTACCGACTTGTCATTGGTGCTGAGCGTGATTCAGGGTAATAAGACGATTCCTGTGATCGTGCTCAACAGTGACGGCGAGGTGATGGACTGTCGTAATGTTGAGATCGGGGACAAAGACTCGACCAGCTATGTCGCCGACTATGGGCATAGGATGTATAAGGCCGGGCACTATATACAGATAGGAGACTCGGTAGATTGTCAGCTGGTGTGCTACGACGAGTCGACTTTGCTGAAGCGGCTCTCGCAGTATCCTTACTGGCAATTGGGTATTGTGATGATATTTGTTGTGGTGGCTATCATCGCACTGCTGGCTTCGAAACGTGCGGAACAAAATAAGGTGTGGGTGGGCCTGTCGAAGGAGACCGCCCACCAGTTGGGTACGCCTATCAGCAGCATGATGGCCTGGGTGGAAATTCTGAAAGAGAACTACCCTGACGACGAGCTGATACCCGAGATGGACAAGGATGTAAAACGTCTGGAACTGATTGCAGAGCGTTTCTCAAAGATAGGCTCGCTGCCTGAGCCTGTCGACGCATCGATGAACGATGTGCTGGCCCGTGTGACAGACTATATGGACCGTCGTACGTCGAAAAAGGTTGAAATCGTCAGGGAGCTGCCTGAGCGGGAGGTGGTGGTGAAGATGAACGCCTCGCTTTTCGAGTGGGTCATAGAGAATCTGTGTAAGAATGCTGTTGACGCGATGGAAGGCCGTGGCAAGATCGTGCTCTCCTTGTATGATGAAGGGCAGAAGGTCGTTGTCGAGGTGACGGACAACGGGAAGGGTATCCGTAAGAAAGATATCAAAAATGTGTTCACCCCAGGGTTTACGACGAAGAAGAGAGGGTGGGGCCTCGGCTTGTCTCTGGCCAAGCGTATCGTGGAAGAGTATCACAAGGGGCGTATCTATGTGAAGTCTTCAGAGTTGGGCGTGGGCACTACCTTCCGCATCGAAATGCCAAAACAGGTGCGATAATTGCACACTATCCCCGCAGAGTGTGTAATATCGACGGGCTGTATAGGCCGATTTTGAACTAAAAGTATAAAAAAAACAAATAAGCGTCTCATAAATAAAAAAAAGTTTGTAACTTTGCAACCCAAAAGTGTGATTATGTGTAGTTTAGAGTGCCTGAAGGTTGACCTGAAGGGTCTGACAGACCATGAAACCTCATTGGTCTTCGACTTGGATGATGCATTCTTCGGTGCTTTAGACGAGGTTGATGTGAAGAGAGGATCATTGCATGTGTCGGTGTCTATACGCAAGGCTTCCGGTTTTTTCGACATCCTCATTCATGCAGCCGGCACGGTGATCATAGCTTGCGACCGTTGTCTCGACGACATGGAGCAGCCTGTAGATACAGAAACGCGCCAGATTGTGAGGCTCGGAAGCGAAAACTCAGAGGACGGTGATACCATCGTAGTGGCTGAGGACGAAGGAATACTCGACATGACGTGGATCATCTATGAGTCTGTGGCATTGGCTATACCCATCAGGCATGTGCATGCACCCGGCAAGTGTAACACGGCCATGGCGAACGTTCTGGAAGAACTGTCAGCTGACCGAAGCAGCGATGAGGAGTCCAACCAAGCTATAGACCCCCGATGGGAGAAATTGTTAAAGTTAAAAGTTTAAGGTTTAAAAGTTTTTATAATTATGGCACATCCTAAAAGAAGACAATCAAGTACTCGTCAGGCCAAGCGTCGTACTCACGACAAGGCTGTAGCTCCTACACTGGCAGTATGCCCCAACTGCGGCGCATATTATGTATATCATACAGTATGCCCCACTTGTGGTTACTATCGTGGTAAGGTTGCTATCAAGAAGGAAGACGAAGTCGCTGAGTAATGAGTAAAATCAATGCGATAATCACCGGCATTGGTGGCTATGTGCCTGACTATATCCTCACCAATGAGGAACTGTCGAGGATGGTAGACACCAATGATGAGTGGATTATGACGCGTGTCGGCATCAAGGAGCGCCGCATTCTGACAGAAGAGGGTCTTGGCACGAGCTATATGGCCCGTAAGGCTGCGAAGCAACTGATTCAGAAGACGGGAGTAGACCCGGATACCATTGATGCGCTGATTGTAGCTACTTCAACGGCGGATTATAAGTTCCCATCCACGGCGTCCATTGTAGTGGGCAAGATCGGATTGAAGAATGCCATGGCGTTCGATTTCTGGGGTGCATGCTGCGGAATCCTCTATTCTCTTGACGTGGCTGCCTCGATGATTCAGAGTGGTCGCTACAAGAAGATTATCCTCATTGGCGCAGACAAGATGTCGTCGGTAACGGACTATAAGGATCGTTCCACATGTCCGCTTTTCGGTGACGGTGCTGCAGCGATGCTCCTGGAAGGTACGGAGGAGGAGAACATCGGCGTGATGGACTCTTATCTGCGTACGGATGGCAAAGGGTTGCCGTTCCTGCACATGAAGGCAGGAGGCTCTGTCTGTCCGCCATCGCATTTCACTGTCGACCATCGGCTGCACTATCTTTATCAAGAGGGACGCACGGTGTTCCGCTATGCCGTGACGAGCATGAGTAATGACTGCGTGCTGATTGCCGAGCGCAACGGGCTGAACAAGGACAATATCCAGTGGGTGGTGCCCCATCAGGCCAATATGCGCATCATCGAAGCAGTCGCCAAGCGCTTGGATCTGTCTATGGACCAGGTAATGGTGAATATCGAGCACTATGGCAATACGAGTGCCGCTACGATACCACTTGTACTGTGGGACAATGAGAGTAAGCTGCGGAAAGGTGATAACATACTCTTTACCGCATTCGGGGCAGGCTTCGTTCATGGCGCCTCCTATTATAGGTGGGCTTATGACGGGAATAAATAGTAAATAGATGTCTAACAACAGAAAAACGCATGTCCTCACGGACAATGCGTTTTTTTGTCTAAAAGGAAACAGATGCACAAGGCAGGTTTTGTGAATATCGTTGGAAATCCCAATGTGGGGAAGTCGACACTGATGAATCAACTCGTCGGTGAGAAGATTTCCATTGCTACCTTCAAAGCTCAGACTACCCGTCATAGGATCATGGGCATTGTCAACACGCCGGAGGCCCAGATCGTATTCTCAGATACGCCGGGTGTGTTGAAGCCCAACTATAAGCTCCAGGAGTCGATGCTCGCTTTCTCGGAATCGGCTCTGCAGGATGCGGACGTACTACTGTATGTGACTGATGTGGTGGAGAACCCTGAGAAGAACCAGGATTTTCTGGCAAAGGTGGCTCGTATGTCTGTCCCTGTGTTGCTTCTGATCAATAAGATAGACCAAAGCGACCCAAAGTCGTTAGGTGATATCGTGGAGAAATGGCATACGCTGCTGCCTAATGCAGAGATTCTCCCTATTTCGGCAAAGAATAAGTTCGGCACAGACTTGCTTTTGAAGCGGATCCTGGAACTGCTGCCTGACTCACCCCCATATTTCGATAAAGACCAGTTGACTGACAAGCCGGCACGGTTCTTTGTGTCAGAAATCATCAGGGAGAAGATACTGCTGTATTACGATAAAGAGATACCGTATTCTGTCGAGGTAAGTGTGGAGCGTTTCAAGGAAGATGAGAAACATATCCATATCAATGCCGTGATCTTTGTAGAGCGTGACAGTCAGAAGGGTATTATTATCGGTCATCAAGGTGTGGCCTTGAAAAAGGTAAGCACAGAATCGCGCAAGGCCTTGGAGAAGTTCTTCGGCAAGCCTATCTATCTGGAGGTGTTCGTGAAGGTCGATAAAGACTGGCGTTCGTCAGAGAGAGAATTGAACCTCTTTGGATATAATCCCGAGTAAGGAAAGTAGAGAATTAAGGTAGTTATAGAAGTTAGGATATGGGAAATTTAGTAGCGATCGTGGGGCGTCCGAATGTCGGCAAGTCTACCCTGTTCAATCGTCTGACAAAGACTCGTCAGGCCATTGTCAGCAATGAGGCAGGTACGACACGCGACCGTCAGTATGGCAAATGTGAATGGAATGGCAAGGAGTTCTCGGTCGTTGATACTGGCGGCTGGGTGGTGAACTCAGATGATGTATTCGAGGAGGAAATCAGAAAGCAGGTGATTATCGCCACTGAAGAGGCAGACCTGGTACTTTTCCTATGCGATATCAGCAATGGCGTGACAGGCTGGGACATGGATGTGGCACAGATTCTGCGCCGCGCCAAGCTCCCTGTAATCCTCGTTGCCAACAAGGCTGATGATGGCAGAGACTTGTACGACCAATATGACTTCTACAAGCTCGGATTGGGTGACCCATATCCTATTAGTGCTGCAACAGGTAGTGGTACGGGCGATCTCCTCGACAAAGTACTGGAGATGTTACCAGAGAAAGGTAATGATGATGCAGAAGACGGAATCCCTCGTTTCGCTGTTGTTGGTCGCCCCAACGCAGGTAAGTCGAGCCTGATTAATGCCTTTATCGGGGAAGAGCGACATATCGTGACAGATATTGCAGGCACAACCCGTGATTCAATATATACCCGCTACGATAAGTTCGGCTTCGATTTCTATCTCGTAGATACAGCAGGTATTCGTCGGAAAAATAAGGTTACAGAAGATCTGGAGTTCTATAGTGTGATGCGTTCCATCCGTTCTATCGAAAACTCTGATGTCTGCATACTGATGATTGATGCCACGCGTGGTATCGAAGCACAAGATATGAACATCTTCCAGCTGATACAGAAGAACAACAAGTCGCTGGTTGTTGTTGTAAATAAGTGGGACCTTGTGGAAGATAAGTCACAGGTTGTCATCGATACATTCACGAATGCCATCCGCCAGCGAATGGCGCCTTTCGTGGATTTCCCCATCATCTTCGCGTCTGCACTGACGAAACAGCGTATCTTCAAAGTGCTTGAGACTGCCAAGCAGGTCTATCTGAACCGTAAGGCTCGCATCGGCACAACGAAACTTAATGAGGTGATGCTGCCGCTGATAGAAGCCTTCCCGCCACCTTCGGTAAAAGGAAAGTTCATAAAGATTAAATATGTGTCGCAGGTACCAGATACGCAGATTCCAACTTTCGTGTTCTATGCCAACCTGCCGCAGTATGTCAAGGAGCCCTATAAGCGTTTCCTGGAGAATAAGATTCGTGAGAATTGGACGCTGACCGGGTCGCCTATCAATGTGTTTATCCGGCAGAAATAGAATGAGAAGGAAAGCATGGCTCTCTGCTATTATCGGATGCCTGATCGTTTCAGGATGTTCGGAGGTGACACCAGAGGAGCAAGCCTCTTTGGCCGCAAAGGGCTATTACGAACATCTTATCCATGGGGAGTATGAACAGTTCCTACAAGGGAAGGATGGATTGAAGAAACAAGCTGAGCCGGAATATTGGAGTCAGTTGGTCGACAACTGTCACCAGTTTATGCATCAGCAGAAAGAATCGCACCGAGGCATCCATGAGGTGCGCATCGTCAACGCAAAAACTGATACGTTGCAGAAGTATGTCAATGTGTTTATGATGCTTTGCTTTGGTGACTCCACCAACGAAGAGGTCGTAGTGCCGATGGTTGACCGTGGTGGACGATGGTATATGAAGTAAAACTGACAACAGATAAAGAATTTAAGAAAATGAAGAAATTTGTATGTGTGCTGGTCTTTGCCAGTTTAGGAATGGGCGCTTCTGCACAGACTGATAGCGCCAGGATGTCTGTCAAGACTCTTAATGAGTTGGGAAATGTGCAGTCATCAGGCACAATTCCTGTGTTTCAATACTGGAGAGAGCATAATATCTTCCAGCATCTGGATGTATCCTTGACACTAGGTACTACGGGTATTGGTATTGATGTGGCTTCGCCTGTCACCGATTGGGCTCAAGTTCGTGCTGGCTATGAGTTTATGCCGCGGTTTACGAAGTCCATGGGCTTTGACATGACCATCAATGGACAACCAGCAAGAAGTTATGATGATGAAGGGAACAGGCAGGAAACCCGATTTGACAAGTTAAAAGAGTTTATGTACAGTTTTACGGGCTATGACATAGATGATCATGCAGAGATGATAGGAAAACCGACTATAAACAATTTTAAGTTGCTTGTTGACGTGTTTCCGTTTAAGGATAATGCGAAATGGAAGAATCTGCATTTTACAGCCGGATTCTATTGGGGCCCATCCAAGTTTGCCGAGGCTGTGAATTCCACTGAGGCTATGGTGTCATTAGTCTCTGCTGGTATATACAACAAGATGTATGCGAGCGCCAAGAACGGAGATCCTCTGATAAGTTTCGATGCCAATCAGTTCCCCACTTTAGCTGGTGTCGGAGTTCCGATGCCAAAGGAAGTAAGAACAAAGTTCTTGGAGTATGGCGACATGGGTTTTGTCGTTGGATATTTAAGTCATGATATTACTGATGATGCGGGCAATGTCGTGATGTCTAAAACATATACAGATTCTAAGGGTAATACTGTACAGCAGCCGTACCTTGTACAACCCGATGAAGACGGTATGGTACGTGTGACGGCAAGTTCCAATTCCTTTAAACCCTATCTTGGTTTTGGATATGGTGGGAATCTCCTGAAAAAGCGGGATGACTGGAAAGTCTCTTTTGACTGTGGTGCTATGTTCTGGGGAGGTACTCCTAATTTAGTTGTCTATCATGGAATAAAGCTACCCAATGGACGCTATCGTGACATTAGCCTGACTGATGATGTCGTGAATATAGGTGGTCAGGTAGGTACGTATGTCGATCTGTTCAAGGCCTTCAAAGTCTTCCCCGTTCTTAGCTTCCGTATTACGAAACGTATTTTCTAATTATTTCTTATCCTCGTTTAGGTAGTATTTCGAGTAGGCTACATAGTGCTCGGCATTGTCTGTCTGGCCAGGGCGGACGGGCTTGATGTACTTAGCAGGCACACCGCCCCAGATCTCACCGGCAGGAATCTTTGTGTTTTGAAGCACCAAGGCTCCTGCTGCAACGATGGCACCTTCGCCTATCTCACAGCCGTCGAGTAGGGTGGAGCCCATGCCGATGAGGGCATGGTCGTGGATGGTACAGGCGTGGACGGTGACGTTGTGGCCGATGGTGACGAAGTTGCCGATATGGGTTGGCCCTGTCTCATGGGTTACATGCACACAGCTCCCGTCTTGGATATTCGTGCAGTTGCCAATGGTAATGGGGGCGACGTCGCCGCGTACCACGGCATTGAACCACACGGAACACTCATCGCCCATCGTGACATCGCCTACTATTGTGGCGTTTTCGCTGAAATAACAGTCTCGCCCCCATTTGGGAGCGAGGCCTCTATAACTTTTAATCAAAGCCATAATTTTTGTTTTAGTTTATAGATTAAAGTTTATAGTTTATAGATGATTACATTGGAGGCTGCTTTTCAGGGTTTGCCAACATATCATCTATAAACTATAAACTCTACACTATAATCAAGAATAATCAGAGGTTCGGATTGATCTTGCTCCACTCAGAGATGGGAGGTACGATATTCAGTGTCACGAGTTCGTCGCGCATCTTGCACAGGTGCTCATAACTCTGATCCAGCTTGGCGTTCTCCTCGGGAGTGCCCTGGGGAACCTCGAACTTAGCACCGTCAGCAGTCATGGTGGTCTTCATGGCCATCATGATGTGGTCGTACTTGTCGGTCTTCACGTAGGTACCAACGGGGAAGCGGAAGGGCTCACCACCCATAGCGGCACGAATCATCTCAACGGAGAGATACGATGGGCTCTGGAAAGAAGAACGTCCGCGGAGTTCGATGATCTTGGCACCACCCTTGGTGACGTCGGTCTTCATCTGCTCCCACTCCTCAGCGGGGAACTCAGCGGTGCCGATGATATCGGTCAGTTTGCGGCCTGCGATCTCCACGTGGCTGCCAAAGACGGCCATCTGCTCACCGTGGCCACCGTAGGTAGCGCAACCTGTGATCTGGTTCTGCATCACACCGAACTTCTTGGCCAGTGCGCTCTGCAGGCGAGTCGTGTCGAGACCAGCGAGTGTGGTCACCTGTCCGGGCTTCAAGCCAGAGTAGAGCAGGGTTACCAGACCAGTGAGGTCAGCGGGGTTGAAGATGATGACAACATGCTTCACGTCGGGGCAGAACTTCTTGATGTTCTGGCCGAGTTCCTCTGCAATCTTACAGTTGCCTGCGAGCAGATCTTCGCGGGTCATGCCAGCCTTGCGGGGAGCACCACCAGAAGAGATGATGAACTTCGCATTCTTGAATGCCTCCTCGGCATCGGTAGTAGCCACGATGTTTACATCGTCGAAACCGCTCTGGCGCATCTCCTCGGCAACACCTTCTGGAGAGAACACGTCGTAGAGACAGATTTCACTTGTCAGACCCATCATCAGCGCGGTCTGAGCCATGTTTGAACCAATCATGCCGGCAGCACCGACGATGGTCAATTTTTCGTTTGTTAGAAAAGCCATAATGTATAATTATAATTATAAGTTGTATCAAAAGTGCTGCAAAGTTACAAAAAAAAACACAACCGGGCGAGGTTTTAGTCTTAATCTGTGTTAATCATAGCGTTTTGTGCCAAAAACTTTGTACCTTTGTCAAGTCGAAATAGCAAAACCATTAACACTCAAACAAAATGAAACGATTAACGACTTTTGCCGTAGGTATTGTACTCCTGGCTTTTTGCCAAAATCATAGTAAGGCTGAGGCCGAAGTGGAAGAAGTGCTGGATATTCCTTTATGTGTAGTATCGGCTGTTCCTGACTCCCTCGGCTATGATCCGTTCTATACAAAGTATGTGGATGTAAACGGCATCCCGCTGATCTCTTCGTGGCGTGTGCCTGATTCAGCTTTTGTAGCGGCCCATCGTACGCTCTATGCCATGACCTCCATGCTGCCAAAGGCCGTTCTCGACTCGATGGTAGGTCGTGGTACGAGGGTGGCTATCATGGGGCGCTATGAGGGAACGACAGACATCCCGGAACATCGGCATTTGGTGAATGATACCGCCCTGAACTGGGATCTTAGGGCCCGTGGGTTGGGCGGTGATCTGGAACTACCCCTGACAAGTTGTGCGGAGGAGAATGTACTTGCCTATCAGATTGACAAGTATCACGCTGAGGATATCCTTATCCACGAGTTTGCCCATTCCATCCACTTGATCGGCTTGATGCTGGCTGTGCCTGATTTCGACAGCCGTCTGAAGATGTGTTATGAGAATGCCAGACAAAGAGGCATTCTCGATGCAACCTATCGCATTACTGACAAGGAGGAATATTTCGCAGAGGCCGTGCAGGACTGGTTTAATGTGAATGCTGAGGTGCCCCGTGCCGATGGTAAGCACAATTGGTGTAATACTCGTGAGGAACTGCAGGAGTATGATCCGGATCTTTATGAACTGCTGGCTCAATACTTCCCCAAGACCTCCCTGCAAATCAGCAAGCACCAGAAGATAAATGCGATATCGAGATATGAAGATCGGTAAATCCACTTATATCCGCAGACGTGCGAAACTGAAACAGGATATTGGCAGTGGGTTACTGCTCTTCCTTGGAAATGATGAGGTTGGCATGAACTATGCCGACAACACTTACCGCTTCCGCCAGGATTCGACCTTTCTCTATTTTTTCGGCCTTGACTATGCAGGTTTAGCAGCCGTTATAGACATTGATGCCGATGTCGAGATTATTTTTGGTCACGAACTGACGATCGACGACATCGTATGGATGGGCACACAACCCACCCTCAAGGAGAAGGCGGCTACGGTGGGTGTTGCGAAGACAATGCAGATGGCTGCGTTGAAGGGCTATATAGACAAGGCGCTTTCAAAGCGACAGCCCATCCATTTCCTGCCCCCATATCGTGGCGATCATAAGGTGTGGCTCTGGGAGTTGCTGGGGATTGAACCCCGTGCACAGGCTGACAAAGCCTCTGTACCCTTCATCAAGGCCATCGTTTCGCAACGTAATTATAAAGACGAAGAAGAGATCCGCCTGATAGAAGAGAGTGTGGACTTAAGTACGGAGATGCACTTGGCTGCGTATCGTACAGTCCGTCCCGGTGTCCATGAGTCGCAGGTGGCGGCTGCCGTTGAGGAGGTGGCATGTCGTCATGGTAATGCCCTGGCCTTCCCTACGATAGCAACAGTGCAGGGGCATGTGCTGCACAATCATGGCTTCATCCACGACCTGAAAGAGGGCGACATCTTCCTGCTTGATGCGGGCGCAGAGACAAAGTCGCACTATGCTGGAGACCTCTCTTCATCGATGCCTGTTGGCGAACGGTTCTCTGAGCGGCAGGAGACAATCTATAATATTCACCTTGCCAGTTTTCAGGCCGCTGTTGAGAAGTTGCAGTTGGGGGTGCCGTTCCGTGAGGCACATATCGCTGCTGCTACAAAGATCGCTGAAGGTATGAAGGCACTTGGCTTGATGAAGGGTGACCCTGCCGAGGCCGCAGAGACCGGTGCGTATGCCCTGTTCTTCCCTTGTGGCCTGGGACATATGGTGGGCCTTGATGTCCATAATATGGAAAATCTTGGTGAACAGTATGTGGGTTACGCTGACGACCAGGTGAAGAGTAAGCAGTTTGGTTTCAAGTCGCTACGTCTGGCCCGCCCCTTGGAGGCAGGCTTCGTCTTTACCGTTGAGCCAGGCATCTATTTCATTCCGGAGCTGATAGATAAGTGGCAGGCAGAACATCTGTTTGAGGACTTTATCTGTTACGATAAACTTGGCCCGTGGCGGAGTTTCACAGGTTTGCGCAATGAACTGAACTATGTGATGACAAAGGATGGTGCCCGTCTTCTAGGTACCATCAAGAAGCCCATGAGTCTTGAGGAGGTCTATGCAGCTAAGAGTAGTAGTATATAGTTTTATTTAATTGAAGATGAATTATAGTATCAAATATCCAGAGAATGACGGAGGTATGAACGAGCGCATCAAACGGTTGCGCCAACAGAATTTTGACACCCCCACCACGTTAAGTATTGAACGAGCCCTGATAGAGACCGCCTTCTATAAGGCCAACTATGGCACGATGCCCATCGCAGAACTCCGAGCCCGTAACTTCTATGAGATATGCAAGAAGAAGACCATCTACATTGGCGAAGATGAGCTGATCGTGGGCGAGCGTGGTCCGCTGCCCAAGGCTGTGTCTACCTTCCCAGAGTTGACCTGTCATTCGGTAGAAGACCTGCATACGCTGAACGAGCGAGAGTTACAGCGCTACACCATCTCACAAGAGGACATCGATACCTACGAACGGGAAGTGATCCCATACTGGAAAGGCAAGACGCAGCGAGAGCGCATCTTCAACCACGTCTCGAAAGCGTGGGAGGAGGCTTATCATGCAGGTGTCTTCACGGAGTTTATGGAGCAGCGGGCCGCTGGCCATACGGCCATGGACGGGAAGATGTACCATGAGGGCTTACTCGACGTGAAGGCCCGTATCGAGGCGAAGATCAAGAGCTTGGACTATATCTATGACCCCGAGGCAACAGACAAGCAGCAGGAACTGGAGGCGATGGCCATCTCGTGCGATGCCGCCATCCTCTTTGCAGAGCGTCATGCCGAACTGGCCGAGCAGATGGCTGCCAAGGAACAGAATCCCCAGCGCAAGCATGAACTGGAGAAGATAGCCGAAGTGTGCCATTGGGTTCCAGCCCAAGCACCCCGTGACCTGTGGGAGGCCATTCAGATGTACTGGTTTGTACACCTCGGCACGGTGACGGAACTGAACGGCTGGGATTCCATGAATCCTGGACATATCGACCAGCATCTCTTCCCTTTCTACCAGAAGGGCATCGCAGATGGTACGCTGACACGCAATCAGGCCAAGGAACTGATATCCTGCCTTTGGATCAAGTTCAATAACCAGCCTGCACCTCCGAAGGTGGGCGTGACGGCGTTAGAGTCGGGAACCTACAACGATTTTACTAATATAAATATAGGTGGTGTCGACCGCAACGGTAACAGTGCTACGAACGAACTGTCGTATATGATTCTCGAGGTTCAGGAAGAACTGCACGAGTTGCAGCCAGGCCTGAGCATCCATATCGCCGAGAATACACCAGACGACTTCCTGTTGGCTGGCATCAAGGTCATCCGTCAGGGACACGGCTATCCCTCCGTCTTCAATCCTGATACATACGTCAAGGAGCTGGTACGTGAGGGTAAGACCCTTGAGGATGCCCGTGAGGGAGGCTGCTCCGGCTGTATCGAGGTAGGTGCATTCGGCAAGGAGGCCTATCTGCTGACGGGTTATCTGAACACACCTAAGATCCTGGAGATCACGCTCAACAACGGTGTCGACCCTGAGACAGGCAGGAAACTGGGACTGGAGACCGGAGACCCGCGACTGTTTAAGACCTTCGACGAACTCTATGAGGCCTGGCATAAGCAGATGACCTATTTCGTGAATCTGAAACTGTCAGTCAACAACTATATCGAGCGTATGTTCTCGCTTTATGCCCCTGCCACCTTCCTCAGCCTCTATATCGACGATTGTATCGAGAAAGGAAAGGACTACTACAGTGGTGGTGCCCGTTACAACACAACCTATATCCAGTGTACGGGCCTTGGTACGATTACTGATTGTTTCACTACGCTGAAGAAACATGTCTTTGAAGACCAGCGCTTCACGATGGACGAGATCCTCGAAGCCTGTGCCACGAACTGGGGCCAGTCTGAAAAGATGCGCCTCTACATCCGCAACCACACACCCTTCTTTGGCAATGACGACGAATATGCCGACGCCATCGCCGTGCGTGTCTACGACGATTTGGTGAGTGCCATCGAAGGGCGCCCCAATACCCGTGGCGGGAAGACACAGTTGAACATGCTCTCCACCACCTGCCACAACTATTTCGGCTCTGTCTGCGGGGCCACGCCCAATGGTCGCCTGGCGCATTTCGCCATCAGCGATGGCACCTCGCCAGCCCATGGCTCCGACTCACACGGCCCCACGGCTGTCATCAAGTCGCTGGGAAAACTCGACCAGACCAAGAGCGGTGGCACGCTGCTCAATGTGCGATTCGTGCCTGCTTTGCTGAAGCGGGAGGAAGACCAGAAGAAACTCGCCAGTCTTATTCGGACCTATTTCAAGTTTGGCGGCCACCATATCCAGTTTAATATTGTCGACACGTCAACCCTTCACGATGCCCAGCAGCATCCTGAAGAATACCGCGACCTGCTTGTCAGGGTGGCGGGCTATTCCGACTATTTCAATGATATGACGGAACAGTTGCAGAACGAGATTATTGCACGGACGGAGAATGAGGAACTCTGATGTCGGATATACTGTGGTAAGTGAGGGATTGTAGTATGCAACCGCTGATATTCGACATCAAGCGCTATGCCATCAACGACGGCCCAGGCATCCGCACGACCATCTTCATGAAGGGGTGTCCCCTGCGCTGTGTGTGGTGCCACAACCCCGAGAGTTGGTCGCCACAGCCCCAGATACTCTACAAGAAGAGCAAGTGCATTGGCTGTCAGAGTTGTGTCGCAGTCTGTCCGCAACAGGCCTTGCAGCTGACGCCTGACGGCATCCGCCTTAACCCCCTTCTGTGTTTGATGCCCGCCAGGCGCTGTTCAGCGTGTACAGACGAGTGCCCTTCCACTGCCTTGGAGAGGTGTGGAAACGTGTGGACGATGGCTGCGCTGATGGCAGAGATAGAGAAGGAGCGCACCATCATGGAGGATAGTGGGGGAGGGGTGACCCTTTGTGGAGGAGAGCCGCTGATGCATGCCGACTACGCTCTCGACATCCTGCACGAGTTGGGACGGCGAGGCTTCCATCGTACGGTGGATACCACGCTCTTCGCCCCTCAGGATACAGTCCGCAAGATAGCAGAGGCCTGTGAACTCTTCCTCGTCGACCTGAAACTGATGGATGCAGAAAGACATCAGCGATATACGGGTGTGACTAATGGGCAGATTCTGCAGAACATCCGTTTCCTGGCAGAGGCGGGCCATGACTTCTTTATCCGTATCCCACTCATTGGCGGGGTGAATGCTGATGACGAGAACATAGAGGCCACAGCCCGATTCCTGGAACTGCTGCCCTGGCAGCGGCGCACCGTCAACCTGTTGCCTTATCACGATGTGGGCAAGGATAAACATCGCCGCATGTGGAGCACCTACAATCCTCAGGGCTACCAGATGACGGCCCCCTCCGACGAGTTGCTGCAGCATTGCGCAACCCTGCTCGAGGCCCACGGCCTCCGCGTCATCATCGGCGGCTAAAGTGATCATTATCAATAAACTATAAACAAATTAAGCAATATGAATCCAGTCAATCAACGATTAGAAGACCTTCGCGAGGTGATGCGCCGAGAGCATCTTGCCGCGTTCATCTTTCCCAGCACAGACCCCCATCAGGGTGAATACATTCCTGACCATTGGAAGGGCCGGGAGTTTATTTCAGGCTTCAATGGCTCGGCAGGAACGGCAGTAGTCACCATGACCTCCGCTGCCCTGTGGACGGACTCCCGCTATTTCCTGGCAGCAGAGGAACAACTCCGCGGCACGGAGTACCAGTTGATGAAGCTGAAGATTGCGGGCACTCCTTCCATCGCCGAATGGATAGGCAGGGAGTGTGGGGCAGGCGCCGAGGTGGGCATCGATGGCTGGTGCAGTTCTGCCAATGCTGTCAGGGAGCTGATTGCAGACCTGCGCAAGGAGGGTGGCATCACGCTGCGTACCAATCTCGACCCCCTGAGGACAATCTGGCGGGATCGGCCCCCTATCCCAGAGCGCCCCGTAGAACTGTTCCCCTTGGAGTATGCTGGCGAGAGCACCCGCGACAAACTGGCCCGCATCCGCAAGGCCCTGCGCCAGCGGCATGCTGACGGCATGCTCATGTCTTCCCTCGACGACATCGCCTGGACACTCAACCTGCGAGGTACGGATGTGCATTGCAATCCGGTATTCGTCAGCTATCTGCTCGTATCCTCAAAGGATGCCATATTATATATAAATAAGGTGAAACTCCCCCAGCAGGTTGCCGGCTACCTCAACGCCGAGGGCGTGGCGATAGCCCCTTATGAGGATGTGGCGAAAGGGCTGAAGGACTATTTCGAATACAATATCCTGCTCGACCCCGACGAGGTGAACTACGTCCTCTTCAAGACCGTCAGTCGCGAGATCGTAGAGGAGGAGTCACCCGTCAAGCGGATGAAGACGGTGAAGAACGAAAGGGAAATCGCGGGTTTTAGGTCTGCGATGCTGAAAGACGGCATCGCAATGGTGAAGTTCCTTTATTGGCTCAGTAATCAACTCCCCGCCCCTGTAGGGGAGGGGTCTGGTGTGGGGACAGTATCTCTCACCGAACTCTCCATCTCAGACAAACTTGCCTCGCTCCGCGCAGAGCAACCCCTCTATCGCGACATCTCCTTCGACACCATCGCTGGCTACGGCGAGCATGCTGCCATCGTGCACTATGAGCCTACCCCAGAGACAGACATCCCCCTGCAACCTCGTGGATTGCTGCTGCTCGACAGTGGTGCCCAGTATCTCGACGGCACTACGGACATCACCCGCACCATCGCCCTCGGACCCCTCACGGAGGAGGAACGGCGTATCTACACCCTCGTGCTCAAAGGCCATATCCAGATAGAACTCTGCAAGTTCCCCAGCGGCTCGAGTGGTACGCAGATCGACATCCTTGCCCGCAAGGACATGTGGCGTGAAGGCCTGAACTACCTGCATGGCACAGGCCACGGCGTGGGTACCTATCTGAATGTACACGAAGGGCCTCACCAGTTCCGCATGGAGTGGAAGCCAGCCCCGCTGGTGGCAGGCATGACCATCACCGACGAGCCTGGCATCTACCTGCCTGGCCGTTGTGGTGCCCGTACGGAGAACACCCTGCTCATCGTGCCTTATAAGGAGACGGAGTTCGGCGAGTTCCTGCAGTTCGAGTCGCTCACCCTCTGTCCCATCGACAAGGCGCCCATCATCCGTGAGATGATGCTTCAGGAGGAGACCGACTGGCTCAACCAGTATCATCAGCGCGTCTTCGACACCCTCGCGCCCCATCTCTCTGACGATGAGGCCGCCTGGCTCCAAGTAGCCTGCGCACCATTATAGCAGCTGGCGGCTCGTCAGTCTCTGATGATCGGAAGGTCTTGCGCTTTCAGCGTAAGGCCTTTTTTCTGTCCCGATACAGCCTTCTCACACTATCTAAGCAGGCACTAAACTATATGTCTGACTTAAGTCGGAATGTTGACTGACTATAGTCGGACATCTTTCTGACTTAAGTCAGACAAGTGTTCGACTATAGTCAGACATATAGATTACTGCCATTAAAGCCTCGCGATACCGGCACCTGAGCCAGAGGGCAGACGCTCTGAGGCCAAAGGGCAGGCACTCTGAAGCCAAAGAATGTCGATGGCAGAACCAAAGGGTGTCGATGGCGAAATCAAGGGGCGAGGATGTTGAAAGCAAGCGGCATGGAGGTCGAAGCATCGGAGCAGATCGTGTGCAAGTATGGAAGGCACGAGCCGCTTTAAAGCAAATTTGAGGGAAATTGTGCAAAATTTGGCAAAAGATTTGCTTGTTTCGTGAAAATGTTGTAACTTTGCACCCGCTTTTCATGGCACCTGTGCCAGAGGCAGTAAGTTTAACATAAAATTTTAAAGTAAAAAGACAAATGATTATTGTACCGGTAAAAGAAGGCGAGAACATCGAGAAGGCCCTCAAGAAGTTCAAGAGAAAGTTTGAGAAGACAGGGGTTGTGAAGGAGCTTCGCCGTCGTCAGCAGTTCGATAAGCCGTCTGTTCTGAAGCGCCTCAAGATGGAGCACGCCATTTACGTACAGCAGCTTCGCACGAACGAGGAATAAAAAAGTTCCCCAAAAATTTGGTGGTTTCGGAAATTATTCGTAAATTCGTGGCCGAAAACATGTGTTCGGACAATGATAGACCAATTTCTAAACTACCTACGCTTCGAGCGGAATGCGTCAGAGCAGACCGTTAAGACCTACGAGGAAAGCCTTCGTGAGTTTGAAGCGTATCTGGCTTTTAGGGATGGCGGACTCTCTTTAAGGGCGGCAGACACCGACCTGATCCGTGACTGGATGGAGAGTCTGATGGATAGAGGAAACAATGCATCGACTATCAATAAGAAGTTGAGTGCATTGCGTTCCTTTTATCGCTTTGCCCTGAAGCGTAGGCTGGTGGAGAAAGATCCTGCCCATGCCGTGACGGGTCCGAAGAAGACGAAGCCCCTGCCCCAGTTTGTTCGTGAGGGAGAGATGGACCGTCTGATAGACGATCGCGAGTGGGGTGACAACTTCAAAGATGTTCGCGCGCGAACCTTATTATTATTATTATATGAGGCAGGGCTGCGGCGATCGGAGCTGACGGGACTCGACGATGGCGATGTGGATCTTGAGGCACGCCAGCTGAAGGTGACGGGCAAGCGCAACAAACAGCGCATCGTGCCCTTCGGCGACGAACTGGCCAACGCTCTCAGGCTCTATCAGGAGGCGCGCAACGAGGCAGTGGTGCGCGACAGCAATGCCCTGTTCGTAGGCGACAAGGGTCACAGGATGACGGGACGGCAGGTGTATGAGATCGTGCATCGAGAGCTGACGGGGGTCACATCGCTGAAGAAACGCTCGCCCCACGTGCTGCGCCACAGCTTCGCGACGGCGATGCTCAACAACGGCGCCGGGCTGGAGAGTATCAAGAAACTGCTGGGCCATGAGAGCGTGAGCACCACGGAGATCTATGCCCACACCACGTTCGAACAACTGAAACGCGTGTATGATGAGGCTCATCCCAGAGCCTGAACCTTATTTAATAACCACTAAAAATAGGAGGTAACTATGGAGATTAAGATCCAGTCGATTCACTTCGACGCTACTGAGAAGTTAGAGGCGTTCATCGAAAAGAAGGTCGCCAAGTTGGAAAAATCATTTGAGGATATACAGAAGGTGGAGGTGCAGCTGAAATTGGTGAAGCCTGCCACTGCCCAAAACAAGGAGGCAAGCCTCTCGGTGGCAGTGCCTGGCAGCACGCTCTTCGTGGAGAAGACTACCGACACTTTTGAGGAGAGTATCGACCTCTGCGTGGATTCTATGCGTGCTCAACTGCAGAAATTCAAGGAAAAATTGAGGAATAGATAAAAAAAACGCCGAAAAGTTTTGGTAATTCAAAAATAAGTCGTAACTTTGCAGCCGTTTTCCGACAGGTCGTAAATCTGAAGAAGAGAGCGGCTGCTTAGAAAAGCCTCTTTAGCTCAGTTGGCCAGAGCACGTGATTTGTAATCTCGGGGTCGTTGGTTCGAATCCGACAAG
>OCTW013407041.1_pt1 | contig 19214 bp, 6 predicted proteins | sample 1539671 | NCBI WGS metagenome assembly OCTW01 (sample SAMN02144230, study PRJEB22623) | gut metagenome | biome: sheep rumen | host: Ovis aries | place: New Zealand
TGTAAACGAATCCATTGGATTCGTCCAACGATTCCATTGATTTCGTTCAACAATTCCATTGGATTCGTTCAACAATTCCATTGGATTTGTTTCGCCATTCTGCCGCTTTTGCTGCTTCCATCCGTCGTTTTATCCACAGGTTTCCGGCAGTTTTGTTCTGAAGCGCAGGCGCGGTCTCTGCTTTTATATGGAGGCCCCACCCCTGTATATAAATGCCTACGCACCTGTTGATGGACAAATGGAGACCCCTCCCCTGTCCCCCTCTAGACCGCCCCCAGCCCTCCCTGTTTAGGGAGGGAGTACAGAGTGGGGAGTTGCTGCGCATCATGCGGGAGTTGAGGTGTATAGTGTAGGCGGCAGCCACTGCGAATAATGTAGGCGGTAGCCACTTCCCTCCTTGTACTCCCTCCCTAAACAGGGAGGGCTGGGGTGGGTCTTCAGGGGGGGCTTATCACTTCACCACGACCTTTTTCCCGTCAACGATGTAGACGCCTTTCTTGGTGGGCAGCTCGTTCAGCTTGCGACCGTCGAGTGTGTAGATACCCTTCACGGTGGTTGTCTTGGCGGGAAACGCTTCGATGCTTGTGGCGACGGCTTCACTGATATCGGTGAAGTAGCCTGGGTTGCCCGGGCCGCCATCGATGTGGGCATAGGCCTTGTCAGTATGGTTGACATTGTACGTCGTGCCCTTGCCACCCCTCAGATTGGTGCATTGATAGAACATGTTATAGGAAGTGGTCACGGCTGCGGTGCTCCAGCCTTCGGCCACATAGATGGTGCTCAGGCTGCTGCAGTTACGGAACATGTCTTCCATATCCTTTACCTTGGACGTGTTGAAGGTGCTCAGGTCAAGGCTTGTCAATTGCGTACAGTCCTCAAACATAGAAGCCATATTCGTCACCTCGCTGGTGTTCAGGCAACTCATGTCCGGGATAGTCTGAATTCTGCTCATGCCATCAAACCATTGGTAGGTAGATGTCGGGCGGGCATCGGCAAACGACGAGTCGAAGACTACCTTGGCAACATAGGAATTGTAGGCGTCGGCTTTCCAGCCGGGAATGCCGTTGCCTGTGTTCAGGTCGTATTTCGTGCCCGTGCGAGTGAGGCGCTGGTTGTCGTAGTAGAACGTCAGCGTCCTGTTCGTCGGTGTGTAGCAGGCATAGGCCACGGGCGCGTTCTTATCGGTGAAGTAGCCCGGGTTGCTCGGGCCGCCGTCGATGTGGGCATAGGTCTTGTCCGTATGGTTGACATTGTACGTCGTGCCCTGTCCACCCCTCAGATACGGGCATTTATAGAACATGTTATAGGAAGTGGTCACGGCTGCCGTGCTCCAGCCTTCGGCCACAAAGATGGTGCTCAGGCTGCCGCAGTTACGGAACATGGATTCCATGGTGGTCACCTTGGACGTGTTGAAGGTGCTCAGGTCAAGGATTGTCAATTTCGTACAGTCCTCAAACATATAAGCCATATTCGTCACCTCGCTGGTGTTCAGGTAACTCAGGCCCGTGATGGTCTGAAGTTTCTCCATGCCATCAAACCACTCGTAGGTAGATGTCGGGCGGGCATCGGCAAACGACGAGTTAAAGACTACCTTGTCAACATAGGAATTGTAGGCGTCGGCTTTCCAGCCGGGAATGCCGTTGCCTGTGTTCAGGTCGTATTTCGTGCCCTGGCGAGTGAGGCGCTGGTTGTCGTAGTAGAACGTCAGCGTGGTGTTCGACGACGTATAGCAGGCATAGGCCACGGGCGCGTTCTTATCGGTGAAGTAGCCAGGGTTGCTCGGGCCGCCGTCGATGTGGGCATAGGTCTTGTCCGTATAGTTGACATTGTACGTCGTGCCCTTGCCGCCCCTCAGATACGGGCATTTATAGAACATGTTATAGGAAGTCGTCACGGCTGACGTGCTCCAGCCTTCGGCCACAAAGATGGTGTTCAGGCTGCTGCAGTTACGGAACATGTCTTCCATATCCGTCACCTTGGACGTGTTGAAACAGTTCAGGTCAAGGATTGTCAATTTCGTACAGTCCTCAAACATAGAAGCCATATTCGTCACCTCGCTGGTGTTCAGGTAATCCAGGCCCGTGATGGTCTGAAGTTTCTTCATGCCATAAAACCACTCATAGGTAGATGTCGGGCGGGCATCGGCAAACGATGGCTGGAACACCACATTAGTAACATCGGGATTGTAGGCATCGGCTTTCCAACGGGGAATGCCGTTGTCCGTGTTCAGGTCATAGGTCTTACCTGAGCGGTTCTCGCGCTGGTTGTCGTAGTAGAACGTCAGCGTCGTGTTCGACGACGTATAGCAGGCATAGGCCACGGGCGCGTTCTTATCGGTGAGGTAGCCCGGGTTGCTGGGCCCACCGTCGATGTGGGCGTAGGCCTTGTCCACATGGTTGACATCGTAGGTTGTGCCCTTTCCACCCTTTAGACTGGTGCTTCCGGAGAACATCATGTTGGAGGTCGTCACGGCAGCCGTGGTCCAGCCACTGCCCACATAGATGGTCTGCAGTATCTTGCATGTATGGAACATACCGTACATGTTTGTTACCTTGGACGTGTTGAAGCTGCTCAAGTCGAGACGTGGCAATACCCAGCAGTTATCGAACATCCAGCTCATATCGGTCACCTTGGACGTGTTGAAGTGAATATCATTAAGGCTTGTCAAGGCAGCACATTCAGCGAACATCTGTCTCATGGTCGTCACCTCGCTGGTGTTCAGATAGCCCAGTCCCGTGACACTTTGAAGGTCATGCATCTGATGAAACCACCTGAAGGTGGATTTCGGGCGAGCATTGGCAAACGACGAATCAAAGACCACCTTGTACACACTGGATTTGGTGTCGTCAGTGTACCATCCGGGGTCGTTTTCTCCCGTGTTCAGGTCGTAGGTCGTGGTCATTTGAGAGTCGCGCTGGTCGTCATAGTAGAACGTCAGCGTCTTGTTCCAGTATGTGTAGCAGGCATAGGCCTCAGCAGCGTTGGCGCCGAGGGCACACATGGTGGCCGCCACCAGGACGGCCATCCTTCGGAGTAAAGTTTTCGGTTTCATAAGCTTTTGGGTTTAGTAGTTATTAAACGGTTTATTTGATTTCGTTGCAAATATATGAAAAAAAACTGAACATACCATCATATATCGTCGTTTTTTTCTGTTGCAGCTTCTTGCTTTATGGACAATACACACCTGTTTGTGGATACCCACAGGTCTGTTTATACTTATGGACACCCCACCCCTGTCCCCTCCCCTTAGATGGGAGGGGAGCTGCTGCGCATCGTGTAGGCGATGGCTGCTGCGCATCGTTTAGGCGGGAGTTGAAGTGTCTAGTGTAGGCGGTAGCCACTCCCCTCCCATCTTAGGGGAGGGGACAGGGGTGGGGTATTCATAAACAGGGTTAGGGGCACAACTACGCCCCTAACCAATCATTGTTTAGGATGAAAAGCTTCCACCTTAGACGCCTTTGAGAACCTCTCAGTTCTCAGTTTTCAGTTCTTTGCAAGCAAAGCGACCAAGGTCGAGCGCTCAGTTGGAGCACTTGGGAGTCTTACATGACGATTACCTTCTTTCCATCAACAACATACACCCCTTTCTTGGTGCTCTTCCCATTGATTCGCCGCCCATCGAGTGAGAACCACTGTCCGTTCGTCTGTGGAACAGTTGTTTGGTCGTCTGCCATAGCCTCTCCGATGCCGGTGGGGGTATCGTCTGGCCCACCGTCCTCACCAAAGTAGCGTCTCCATTCCTCATCGACATAGTAGGCTGTCCACCAGCCCTTTTGGGCAGCTATAAGGTACTGTTCCTTCTGCAAGAAGTTCCACTCGGTGTCGGATGACGGTCGATAGATGTAGATGGTCTGGCTATTGGTTCTCGTCATCGGCAGACTGACAACGAAGCCATCCATTCCCTCCTTGCGCAGTTTGTTGTCGTGACAATAGATTTGCTGCAGGCTGTTGCAGTTCGAAACATCCAGCGTGGCCAGCAGGTTGTTGTTGCACTTCAGGGTTGTCAGCATCGTGAGGTTCTTCACGTCGAGCGCCGTCAGCTGGTTATGTCCGCATTCAAGGGTCGTCAGCTCCAAGAGGTTCTTCACGTCGAGCGCCGTCAGCTGGTTATACGAGCAGTTGAATTCTTCCAGAAGCCAGTTGTACGACACATCGAGCTCCGTGAGTTGGTTATGATGGCAATCGAGCGCAAGAAGTGCCGCGCAGCGTGTCACATCGAGCGCCGTCAGCGCATTATTGTTGCAATAGAGCTCCTCCAGCGCCGTGTTCTTCGACAGGTTAAGCGCCGTCAGCTCGTTGTAGGTACACCATAGTATCTTCAGTGCGGTGTTCTTCGACACATCAAGCGAGGTAAGTTTTCCACCCTGACAGTATAACTCTACCAATGCCGTGTTGTTCGACAGATCAAGCTCGGTAAAATTGTTATCGCTGCAGTTGAGATACGTCAGCCCAGTGTTCTTCGACACATCAAGCGATGTCAGACCGGCATTATAGCAGGAGAGACTCCTCAACGTGGTGGTTTCAGGCAGTATCAGCGACGTCAGCATCATATTATACATAAAGAGCGTGTCCAAGGCCGTGTTGTTCGTCAGGTCGAGCGACACTATCTGGTTACAACCGCAATAGAGCCTCCAGAGCTTCGTGTTGGTCGACACGTTGAGCGCCGCCAGCTGGTTGTTGGCGCAGTCGAGGTTGCCCAGCTCGGTGTTGGCTCTCACATCCAAGCGTGTCAGCCTGTTCTCTGCACAGTCGAGCACCTCCAGCTTCCTGTTCTTCGCCAGGTCGAGCTCTGCCAGATTGTTGCTGCGGCACACCAGCGTCGTCAGCTGCGAGAAGAACTCCACTCCCTTCAGACTGCCGATGCCCATGTCGGGCACCTGGAGCTCCGTCACGGCAACTAGCTCAGCGTAGGAAAGCACATCGTCGTGGTCCGTATCAATGTGCTGGCTCACGTAGTTGCGGAACACTTCATCGGGGAAGGTCGATGTGTTGATGTCTATCTGAGTGGCCGCAATGTCCTCCATTCCACCCACCGACTTCTGTACGAACACTTTCCAGTTCTGGCTCTCAGCAATCGCTGTCTGCGTACTCGACGGCAAGTCGTTGCCCTCTCCCTTGAAAGTGCTGCAGGCGACGAGTGTTGCATAATCATAGTAGTGTTTGGGCAGGTTGTCAAACAGCTCCTGCATGCCCGCCCCCTGTATGTGGTTGTTGTAGCAATGCGCCTCTTCCAGATTTTGGTGATACAGAAGGACGAGCCGTGTGAGGCTGTTTCTTTCGCAATGCAGACGGACCAGGTTGCTGAAGTATTCAACACCTGTCAGGTCCTCGATGCTCTTACTCTTCACGTCCATCTCCTCTACGTTCTCCACCTCGTCGTCGCTGAGCTGTCCGTCGTGGTTGGTGTCGTAGTTGGTGCTCACGAACGAGCGGAATGTGTTGTCGGGGAAATAGGTGTCGTTGATGGCGATGGGCAGCGTGCCCACCCAGGGTACAAGTGCGCCACTGTCATACTTATACACAATCCAGCCTTTCTGACGTGCCACGAAGGCCTGCGCCGCCGTGCACTCGTTCTCTTCGTGAAAGTATCCTTCCGAGACAAGATTGATGGTGATCCCCTTCACTGTGGGCAGGGCTGCCACCAGTGCGTCCATGCCCGCCCCGTTGATGTAGTTCGAAAAGCAACTGACCGTCTTCAGGTTCTCACAGTTTCTCAGGTTGAGCCCTTCCAGCTCGTTTTCCTCGCAGTAGAGCTCTTCCACATTCGACCCCTCAATCGCCAGCGACACGAGTTTGTTGCGGTAGCAATGCAACGTCTTCAGCTCGGGGTTGAACTTCACGTCGAGCGCCTTCAGCTCGTTATTGTAACAGTGCAGCAGCTCCAGCTTCCGGTTTGCTGTCCGCACGTCGAGCGCCTTCAGCCGGTTGTTGTTGCAGTAGAGTTTCTGCAGCTCGGGACAGCAGCTCACGTCGAGTGTCGTCAACTGGTTCCTGCCGCAGTCCAGAATGGTGAGCTTGCCAAACGAAGACAGGTCCAGACTCTCCAGCTTGTTTTCGCAGCAATGTAGCGATTGCAGCTCACTATTGTTGCCGAAGACAATCTCGGTGAGTTCGTTATCCGAGCATGACAGTGACGTCAGCAGCGGATTGTGCGACACGTCGAGTGTCTTCAGCCTGTTGCTCCTACATTCCAGTATTTCCAGTTTCGGGTTGTTCGAGACATCCAGCTCCCTCAGCCCGTTATTCTGACAACTGATGGCTGTTAGTTCCGGGAAGAACTCTATGCCCTTCAGGCTACTCACACCAGTAAGCCAGCACGTTATGCTTGTCGCGGCCTTGCGCTCCAAGTCGCTGAGCACATTGTTCTTGTCTGTGTCAAAATACTGTCTGACGTATTGGCGGAAGGTGATATCGGGGAAGTTTTGCGCGTTGATGTCGATGTCGCTGAGCACCTCAATCTCCGTCAGCCCGTTGTCGTCGCGCGAGTACACGCGCCAGTTCCTGTCGTTGGCCATGAGCACCTGCTGAGAGGTAATCACGGCATTGCCGTCGCTGGCACCTGTGTCGTAGACAACAAGCCTGCCCGCTTCGCCCACGACGTCGGGCAGACAGTTCACGAGCGTCTGCATGCCGCTCGCTCCGATGTTGTTGCCGTAGCACACCACATAGCTGAGCGCCGTGTTGTACGTGAGGTCGAGCGTCGTCAGCCGGTTCTCCTGACAGTAGAGGGTCGTCAGCTTACGGTTCTTCCGCAGGTCGAGCTCCGTCAGCTGGCAGTTGGCGCAGCGCAGGATGGTCACCTCGGTGAAATACTCCAGGCCCTGCAGCGACGCCACGTTGGTGCCGGCCACGTTGATCTCGCCGACGGCCTGCAGCTCACTGTTGCTGAGCGAGCCGTCCCTGTTGCTGTCGAAGGACCCCACATAGTTGCGGAACGTCGCGTCGGGGAAGTTCAGCGCGTTGATCACCACCGTCGACGTGCGCAGCTCCGTGAGCGAGCCGTCAGCACCGATGCTGTACACCTTCCAGTTCTTCTCGTTCCAATGGGAGATATTCGCATCCGTTGGCATTGCATTGCCCTCGCTGCCAGCGCTACTGCGCACCACCAGCTCGCCCACTGAGGGCGCCTCGTTGGGGAACCTTCCGGCAAAGACACTCATGTCGGCTATCCTGTTGTTGTAACAGTGGAGCTTCGTGAGGTTCCTCGCCGCCTGGATGTAGGAGATGTCCGTCAAAAGGTTGTCCTGACAGTAGAGCGTTGTCAGCTTGTTGAACGACAGCAGCGAGAGCTGCGTCAGCTGGTTTCCCCGGCAGTCGAGCACCTTCAGATTGGTGAACAGCTGGAGCCCCGTGAGGTCGCCGATGCCAAGGCCTGACACGTTGAGCGTCGTCACGCTGGCCTTCTCGCTGTTGCTGAGAATCCCATTGTGGTCGGTGTCCACGGTCGCACTGATGTAGTTGCGGAAGGTCTCATCGGGGAAGGTGGCGGCATTCACGATGGTCAGCACATCGTTGCCGTAGGTGTCCTTCACCAGCCATCCCTTATTCGCCGCTGCCAGCACATCGGCCTCGGTGTAGGTGTTATACTCCGTTTCTTCGGGCACCTTGCTCACCAGCGAGAGCGTACCGGTGCTACCGTTGCCGATGGTGGGCAGCGAGTTGATGAAGCTCGTCATGTGCGAGCCCGTGAGTCTGTTCAGCGAGCAGTCCACGTTCGTCAGCTTCGTGTTCTGCGACACGTCGAGCTGCGTCAGCTGGTTGTTGTTACACAACAGCCGCGTCAGCGCCGTGTTCATTGAGAGATTGATACTCGACAGATGATTCCCGCCGCAATTCAGCACCTTCAGTGCGGTGAAGTGTTCGATGCCCGTCAGGTCTAAGATCCCCTTATTCTGCACATTCATGACGGTCAAGGATAGTTCCTCACTGCTGAGCACGCCATTGTGGTCGGTGTCGCAGTTGCTGCTTATCCACGATTTGAAGATGTCGTCGGGAAAGTTCGTTGCATTGATGGTGACCTGGGCCACCAAACGGCTGCACACTCCTGAGAGCAGGAGCAGCGCCAACAGATGTGATAGTCTTGCCTTCATATTGATTAGTATTTTGAATTATTGAGAAGCCTCCAAGCCCCCGAGGGCGATGTCCATGTGAGAGGTGAGAACTAAGCGTGAGATAACAACCCTCCCGCTTCATGCCCCTCCCCCACTCTCCCCTCAGGGAGAAAGAGGAAAGAGCTATTCTCCTACCATTCACCTCTCTGAGAACCCCTCCCTTAGGGAGGGACAGGGGTGGGTCTCACCTCTCTCAGAACCCCTCCCTTAGGGAGGGGCAGGGGTGGGTCTCACCTCCCCACCGATGCTGCAAATATACGAAAAACTCCGTTAACGTCCTACATCTTTTACATAAAAGTTGTTAAGCCAACGCAAAAACGACAAACTATCCCGACTTCATGCCATTGGCACCCTTACAGACAACTCCCAGATACCAACTACCCTGCCGATATGAAAACGCGAAAAAGCCCCGAAGGGCCTAAAGGGACGACAGGGCAGAAAGGACACTTTAAAGTGGACTCGGCTACATGTTTATTCGTGCATTTTCGCGTATCGCCGCAGGCATGTCAAAGCCTTTGCCCGCATTTTCTGCTGTTTTTTAGTCGTCAGTCTGCCAGTTTCAGCAAGCAAAACCGCCAGTTTTTGTAAACGATTCCATTGGATTCGTCCAACGATTCCATTGATTTCGTTCAACAATTCCATTGGATTCGTTCAACGATTCCATTGGATTTGTCTCGCCATTCTGCCGCTTTTGTTGCTTTCATCCGTCGTTTTCGCCGTTCGTTTCCGGCAGTCTTGGCCTTACAAAACAAGGCGCAAGCTGAAGAGACAGGCCAACGCCGAAAGGCCACTGCTGCAGATTGACAGAACCGACAAGCCGACAAGTGGCCGCCCATTGAAAAAAATGCTGGCGCCCACTTGGCCGTTTCACGGATAATTGCTATCTTTGCAGCGAAGTGTTTTGGATGCAGGCGCTTTTGGTCTCGTCTGCCACCAGACCTTGGTTGCTCTGCTTGCAAAGAACTCCCGTTGCTCCTATAACTCCTGACAACTGCGAAAAAAAACAAAGGGGCGAAAGTTGAATAATTGAAAAATTATTCGTACTTTTGCAGGCACTTTGAAAAAGCAGGGGGATGAATGCCATGGACATAGCGCTTCATGCCCAACGAAAGAAACAGCAAACAATAAACATCTAACAATAGAAATTATGGCAAAAAAAGCACTCTTGATGATCCTCGACGGATGGGGAAACGGAAAACATGGTAAGGGAGACGTGATATGGAACACACCTACTCCATATCTCGACTTGCTCAGGGCCACCAGCCCGCACTCTGAGCTGCAGGCTTCGGGCGAAGACGTTGGACTGCCCGACGGTCAGATGGGCAACTCTGAGGTGGGACACCTGAACATCGGCGCAGGACGTGTGGTGTATCAGGACCTCGTGAAAATCAACCGCGCCTGCAAGGACGGCTCCATCATGGAGAACGCTCAGGTGAAGGCGGCTTACGGATACGCGAAAGAGAAGGGCAAGAAGCTCCACCTCATGGGGCTCTGCTCGGACGGTGGCGTGCACTCAAGCCTCGACCACCTGATGAAACTCATCGAGATTGGCAAGGCCTACGGACTGAAGGACCAGGTGATGGTGCACTGCTTCATGGACGGTCGCGACACTGACCCGAAGTCGGGAAAGGGCTTCATCGAGCAGGTGACGGCATGCTGCGAGCAGAACGACGCACACATCGCATCCATCGTGGGACGTTTCTACGCCATGGACCGCGACAAGCGCTGGGAGCGCGTGAAGGAGGCCTACGACCTGATTGTGGCAGGGCAGGGCAAGCAGTCGAAAGACATGGCAAAGGCCATGGAGGAGAGCTACGAGGACGGCGTGACGGATGAGTTCATCAAGCCCATCCACAACGCGACGGTCAACGGTGTCATCGAGGAGGGCGACGTGGTCATCTTCATCAACTTCCGCAACGACCGAGCCAAGGAGCTCACGCAGGTGCTCACGCAGGAGGACATGCCGGACGCTGGCATGAAGACCATTCCCGGACTGCAGTACTACTGCATGACGCCCTACGACGCGAAGTTCCAGGGCGTGCACATCCTCTTCCCCAAGGAGAACGTGGAGGACACGCTGGGCGAATACCTGTCGAAGAAAGGTCTGAAACAGCTGCACACCGCAGAGACGGAGAAATATGCTCACGTGACGTTCTTCTTCAACGGCGGACGCGAGAAGCCCTTCGACGGCGAGGACCGCATTCTGGTGGCAAGCCCGAAGGTGGCCACCTACGACCTGAAGCCGGAAATGAGTGCCTTCGAGGTGAAGGACAAACTGGTGGCTGCGCTCAACACGCAGATGTACGACTTCGTGGTGGTGAACTTCGCCAATGGCGACATGGTGGGCCACACGGGCGTCTACAACGCCATCGCAAAGGCTGTGTGGGCCGTGGACAACTGCGTCCGCGAAGTCATTGAGACGGCTAAGAAGAACGACTACGAGGCCATCATCATTGCCGACCACGGCAACGCCGACAACGCCATCAACCCCGATGGAACACCCAACACGGCGCACTCGCTGAACCCCGTGCCCTTCATCTACGTCACCAACAACAACTCCGCAACAGTGCGCGACGGACGTCTGGCCGACGTGGCACCCAGCATCCTTCACATCCTCGGACTGGAACAACCCGCCGACATGACCGGTGAATGCCTCATCGAGGACAACAAGTAGGAGTTGAGGAGTCTGGGAGTTTAGGAGTTTGGACAATAGAAAAAAGTCCTGAACTTTTGGTAGATTAATAGCCGCTGCCCATAACAGGCAGCGGCTTTTTTGTATTTAGGGGGTTGGGAGTTCTGGACATTAAGCAAACTAAAAGCCGCTACCCGGTGTGGGCAGCGGCCTTTTTTGTTTGTCTTCAGGCGTTGGGAATTGGTCGTTTATGCGGACAGACGTATTGTCCAAACTCCTAAACTCCCAGACTCCTCAACTCCTAAAAGAATCACCTGTAGGCAGGATTCTGATATGCCTCCTTCTCGTCCTTCGACATGATCAGACCGTCGAGCTGTCCCTGCGGAATCGGACGGAGATAGTAACCGGCGGGGATGTCACGCTTGAAGGTCTGCAGGTCCTTGTCGGTGTAGCCACTACCGGCAATGCGGTATGTGGTGGCACGCTCGGCCCACTTCTGGGTGCGTACAAGGTCGAACCAACGATAGCCTTCACCCCAGAACTCACGGCTGCGCTCGTCGAGGATGTAGTCGATGGTAATCACCTCAGGAGTGCTTGCCACCATCTCGGCGCTGTGGTCTACGCTGACTGCCACGTTGTCGTTCTGGCTGAATGTCTGCTTACCGGCACGGGCGCGGAGCACGTTGACGAGCTCACGAGCCTCTGCGTTCTTGTTCAGCTTCACGGCAGCCTCGGCTGCGATGAGATAGAACTCTGAGAACTTGGCGATGTTCCAAGGACGGGGGCTACCACCGTTCACCTTCGAACCCAGACCACCGTTGTTGTCGGTGCGGTAGATTCCGATCTTCCAGTTGATGGGGAACTTCTTGCGGCTGATGTGGTTCACGGCGACTACGAAGTCGGGACGACCTTCCATTTCACCGAAGCCCAGCTTACCGTCAGCACCGGTATAATTGATCTTACTGTCCTCGCTCTCGGGAACCCAGCTGAAGTAAACCTCATTGGGGCCTACGTGCATGCCATTGGCACCAATCACGTAAGGAGAAGTGTTGCCAGCCTTCTGCCAGTTGGTATGGTAGCGCAGGGTGAAAGTAGCGTCGTAGCGAGAGTCGATAGCCTTCACAGCATCTTCCCAGACACCGCCTTCCATGAAGTTGTCGGCGATAGGAGCCATACGAGTCCAAGGACGGCCAAGAGCCTGAACAGCCTCACGCTGAATAGGATTGATATTCTCACCCTTGTCATTCTTTGCAATCATCTCGGTATAGTTCCAGGTCTCCATCCAGTAAGCGAAGTTTTCGGGAGAACCGCCGCTACCCCAGCCGTAGCCTACACCGCCGTTACCGAACTTCTCGTCCTCGTCGTGGTCGGCATACAGCATGATTTCCGAGTTGCGGTCGTTGGTAGCCACGTTCACGTCGTAGAAGGTGGGCTGCAGTGCATACGGTCCAGGATTGTTGATGGCCTGACGGGCAGTGTCGTAAGCCTTCTGGAAGTAGCTCTGTGCCTCGCCGCTGTTGCGTGAGCACTCAGGATAAGTGGGGATGTTGTTGGGGTTCTCCAGCCACCAAGCGTAGGTCAGATAGGCCTTGGAGAGATACAGGCGAGCCAGGTTCTTCGTGGCTGTTCCCTTCAGACGGGGATTCTCAGGCAGGTCGGCTACAGCCTTCTCCAGGTCAGAGAAGATGGCTTCGTAGACCTCAGGCACCGTATTACGCACAGAAGTACGGACGGTTGAGGTGTTGAACTTCAGAGGACCAGCGCCCAGGTCGAGTGGCACGCCGCCGTATGTCTGAACGAGAATGAAGTAGTCGAAGGCACGGAAGAAGTAGGCCTCAGCCAGCAGAGCGGCGTCCATGCCAGCCTCTGCACCGTTCTCGATAATACCGCTGGCGGTGTTGATGTTGGCAAAGGCTGCGCCCCAGCAACCACCGGCGATACTGTTCTCGGGGGTCATCGAACCGACACCAGAGAGGTCGGCATCCTTGAAGTTACCGTCGGCCGACTGCCCGTAGGTGTACTCGTCGGTACCGGTCTCGAGGCTGTTCAGATAGTAGCCGTTGCCATAGAAATAGCGCAGATGGGCGTAGAGTGATGTCAGACCGCCCTCAATACCCGCCTTCGTAGTGAAGAACGTCGGGTCGAACTGGCTGCGAGGCTGCTCGTCGAGAACGTCAGAGCAGGAGGTCACCGTCGTGGAGAGGCCGCAACATACGAGACCCGCAGCAAGGATATATTTAATACTTTTCGTTTTCATATTCTTATTCTTTATATTATGCATGATGCGTTTTTTAGGATGCATTTATTAGAATGTAATGTTAAGACCAATGAGGAAGTTACGGGTAGCGGGCGTGTTGTAGCCTACGATAGGCATTCTGTGCTTACCTGTGTATCCGTCGATGCCGACTGCAGTGTTCTGCGTAGCGAAGGAGTTGGTCTCGGGATCAAGTCCGCTCTCGTTGTTGAACGGCGAGAAGAGCACGAACGGATTCTGAATCGTTGCATAGAGGCGCAGACGGCTGATGCCGAAGTCCTTGACTGCACTCAGGTTGTCGAAGTTGTAACCCAGCGTGATGGCGCGAATCTTCAGATAGCCTGCATCGAAGTAACCGAGAGTTGAACCGTACTTGGGGTTGTCACCGCTCTGGATGCCACCGGGCTTCGGATACTTGGCACCGGTGTTGCTTTCTGTCCAGTAGTCAACATCGAGCTGTCCACGACGACCGGTCAGCATGTTCAGGTAACCATTGGCAGAGTGGATGGCGCTGATGAGCTTACCACCAATCTGGAAGGCACCGATAACGGTCAGGTCGAAGCCCTTGTAGCCGACTGTGGTGTTGAAGCCGCCAATCAGGTCGGGCTCCATGCTCATCACCTCGCGGTCGTCTTCACCAATCTGGCGAGTGGGAACGCCGTTGGCGTCGAGAGCCTTGTCGTGGGCCACTTTGATCATACCGAGGTTGCCACCGGGCTCAAGAATAGCGAAGTTGGTTGTCTCTGTCGTTGTGCCGTCCTCATTCTTTATAGTTACAGGATACACATCGCTCTCGTTCCACAAACCGTCATACTTGTAGTCGTAGATGACATCGATAGGCTGGCCAATGAACCAGCGGTTGGCCTTATCGGGAACAGGATTGCCGTTCTCGTCAAGAGCGCCGGTCAGCTTGGTCAACTTGTTGCGGTTCTGATAGAGATTGATGCCTGCCTCCCAGTTCCAACCGTTCTTGTTGTCGATGATGATACCGTTCAAAGTGAACTCGAAACCCTTGTTCTCGGTGTTACCGATGTTACCGGTATAGCTGCTCACACCAGAGGTGGAGGGCAGGCTCACGTCGAGCAGGATGTCGTTGGTCTTCTGAGTGTAGTACTCAAACGATCCAGACAGACGGCCGCGGAAGAGAGAGAAGTCGATACCGAAGTTCCAGGTCTTGGAATACTCCCAGCCCAGTTCGGGGTTAGGCAGTGCGTTCACATAGTAACCAGCCTTGTAAACATCGCCGAAGTTGTAGTTGCGAACGGCAAGGCCACCGAGTGTAGAATAAGGATTGATGGACTGGTTTGAAGTCTCACCGTAACCTATGCGGAGCTTCAGGTTGTCAAGCCATGTGTACTGCTCCATGAATGCCTCGCGGGAAATGTTCCAACCAGCGCTCACGGCAGGATAGGTGTGCCACTGATGTCCCTTGGCCAGACGAGAAGATGCGTCGGAACGGAGGGCAACAGAGAGCATGTACTTATTGTCGTAAGAATACATCACACGACCCATCCAAGACATCAGACCGCTCTGCCAGTAGTTGTAACCGGTGAGGTTTGCCTGACCAACGGCCTTATCGAGTGCATAATACTGGAAGTAGTCTGCAGGAATGTCCTGTGCGTTGGCACCCGTCGACTCATAGGTTGTCTGCTCTGCAGAGTACATGCCGACAACATTCAGGTTGTGCTTCTCAGCGAAGACGCGGTCGTAGGTGACGAGGTTCTCAACAGCCCAGTTGTAGGTCTGGTTCTCAGAAATGGAACCGCCGTTCACGGCATTGGCGTCCTTGTTGTTGACACCTGTACCGGTGAAGCTGCCGCCCTTAGAGCTGCGGTAGTTCAAACCGATGTTGATGCGATAGCTCAGTCCTTCCACCCACGGGCATTTCAGCTCACCAAACAGGGTGTTATAGGAACCGATACCCTTGTTTTCGCTCAGCCATACGTTCTTGTCGCGCTTCACGGTCTCCTTGGTGACAACGCTCTGGTCGTCGGCGGGGAGAGAGACATAGCGCTTCAGGTTGCCGTTTTCATCGTAGGGGCTGGCCAGAGGGCTCTTGCTCAGCACACCGTACATGTCGTTCACACCCTGATTCTTGCGATAGCTGTTGTTGGTGCTCAGACCGAAGCGGAAGTACTTGCCCACCATCTGGTCGAAGTTACCACGGACAGAGATACGGTCGTAGCCTTCAGTGGGAACCACCGACTCGTCGTGATAGTAGCCAGCGCCGAAGCTGTAGCTGCCGCCATTGGTACCACCTGCAACACTCACGTCGTGGTTGTGGCTGACGCCTGTCTCGTAGTAAAGGTCCTGCCAGTCGGTGTTGGTGTTGTCGTTTTCATCGAGCGAGTTCTGATAGAGACCAGCATACTTACGGAACTCCGAGAATGTCGGTCCATCCATCATGGGATACTTGTGGAACACGGACTTGAAGCTGACATAGCCGTTGTAGCTCACCTTGGCCGGTGCGCCCTGATAGCCTTTCACCGTTGTGATGATGATCACACCGTTGGCACCACGCGAACCGTAGATGGCTGTTGCGGAGGCATCTTTCAAGATGTCGAGCGACTTGATGTCAGTTGGGTTGATGTCGGAAAGCTGACCCATGAAGGGTATTCCGTCGAGCACGATGAGCGGGTCGTTGCTTGCGGAGAGTGAGCGCTGACCGCGAATGCGTATCTGCATCTCCTCACCGGGCTTCGAACTGGTCTGCGTCATGAGCACACCAGCTACGCGTCCCTGCAGTGCCTGTGCTGCGTTGGTGGCAGCAATCTGGTTCAGCTTCTCACCACCCACGTTGGCCACCGAACCAGTGACAGCCTCGCGGCGTTGGGTACCATAACCGATGACCACCACCTCGTTGAGGTTGTGTCCCTCTTCCTCGAGCTGAACTGCGATGTGTGAACTGTTGCCTACGCTCACCTCCTTGGTGATGTAGCCAACGTAGGAAACGACGAGCGTAGCGCCCGGTTTCACGTTGAGAGAGAAGTTTCCGTCGAAATCAGTCACGACGCCATTGGTCGTTCCCTTTTCCTGAACGGTGGCTCCGATGAGCGCTCCTTGAGAGTCGCCAACGTAACCCGTCACATGCTTGCTTTGCTGCGTGGCTGCCAAAGCAGATCCTTCTGCTGCTGCCACGGCCTGCATAGGACAATACAGCCCGATGGCTGCAAATAGTCCTGCCAGGACGATTTTCTTACTGTGTCTTACATTCATAAAGTTAGTTATTATAAATAGGTGTAATAAAAATCTTTTTCATCGAACGACATCTGCTCGCAGGTTCTCACGTGCGATGCAAGACTGTTTCACGTTGCAAAAGTATGAAAAAGAACTTGATGATATGTTTCTTTTCGTTTCCATCATGTTTCTTTTTGTCTCTTTGAACAAAAACCTGCTTTTTCCTATTTATTTTGCATAAATCGTTTAAAAGCCTATAACTGAGCCTTTTTCAAAAACACGCATGTTAATTTGTATCATTCAGTTTTGCCTACGTCTCATTCGCGAAAAAACAAAAGAAAAGATTTGGAGCGTATCATTATTCTTTTTAATTTTGCATCGTGAAACATTAGAGATTTTTTAGCAGTTAGTATACCTTTTCGTTAATTTATTATTAGTTATTTTAGCAGTATGATAGATTGTTAGCGTGATTGATCTAAGAAGCAGGGGCGTCGGGATGACGCGGCCCTGCTTCTTTTTTTATGATAACATTAGGAGTTACAGGAGTTTCTCTTAGGAGTTACAGGAGTTACAGGAGTTCAGGAGTTACAGACGATAGTTTTATTAGCTCCATAAAAGACTCGCGCAAAAAGTATCGTCTGCAACTCCTGTAACTCCTGAACTCCTGCAACTCCTAAAAAGAATCTCCTGTAACTCCTCAAGCAGAATCAATACTGATAAAGCCTGACGTGCAGAATCTTGTATTCTCCCACGCCGATGCGGGCATGGCGGCCCTGATGGTCCTGATCGCCATTGTCGCGACGGATGTAGTGCAGCTGTCCCTGCTCGTCGATGCTCACCTGGTCTACGCTGACGATGCCGCAACGCTTGCCGCGGAATGTCTTTCTCGGTGTTTCGCTCTTCTCCTGTACCTCCGATGCCTGCTGTGAGCCGTCGGCCAGCACAAAGCCATCCTCTCCCAGTTGTCTTCTTTGTTCCTGCTCGTATTCGGTCTTGGTCTTGAATTCCACCACCACGCCGTTGCCGGCAATGAGGTATTCCATCGGCGCAAGCCTGACAATGGTGGCGCCGCCTTCGGGCCATGTCGTGCCGTCGGTGGCACGCGGGTCCCAGGGCAGCGTGAAGTTATGCCGACAAATGAGCTGCTGGTCGCCGTCGCTGATGATGCGCTCGCGGTCCTGCTGGTCGAAAAGGAGGCCCCAGGATGGGTGTTTACTGGAACGCAGGACCGGACGAAGCTGACGGAGCAGCTGGTAGGCCTGCGAGACATGATGGGTTTCTGAGGCGGGCGCCTGGTCGATGGCGAAGGGCGAAAAGCCCAGTGCACGATGCTCGCCGAAGACATAAAGGGCGCGCACGCCGCTGTTCTCGCAGCATCGGCTTTCGGGAATGAAGAGGCGATTGTCGGCCATGTCATACTGTGCGGCCCACTGTTTGAAGCCGGTGTCATAGATGTCGGGGGCGAGCAGGTCTACGCTCGGCGCGGCCGTCTTCCACACCTTTGCGAGATGGGCGAGCGGTCCTGCCGATGGATATTCGCCGGGCTTGCGACCGCGCGAGTTCATGGCAGCGTTCACAAACAGCGGCATGTCATAGATGCGCCGGGCCACCTGGGCGAGCTGTTCCACATAGAGGGCGTAGTGCCAGGCCATGAACACCTCGTCGGCCTCATCGCCGGTGCCCAGCACCTGCGCCCATGTGCCGCGCTGTTTCTTCCCCAGCGCCTTGAGCAGCTTGTCGGGCACCGTCTGGCTCCATGCCTTCTCGGCCAGCGGCGAATGGTCGCGGGCGTCCTCGAGCATACCTATCTCGTTCTCTATCTGCAACATGCTCACGGTGCCGATAGCCTTGTCTTTCGCGGCCAGGTGCTCCATCAGCCGGGTGAAGGCGCGGCAGTCGGCCTGCAGCACTTCGTCGCTGAAACAACTGGCAATCTCCAGCGGCTTACCCTGACGGGTGACGGCACGCGGGAAACGTTTCACATTGGTCTTGAACCACGCCGGCGCATAGCAGCTCATGGAGTTCTTCCACGCGCCGAACCAAAGCAACACCACGTGCAGGCGGTTCTCGCGGGCGCGGTCGATGACGCGGTCGACGAGCGTGAAGTCGAACGTTCCCTCCTCGGGCTCAATCAGTTCCCAGTAGGCGGGCACGAGCACGGTGTTGAGTCCCAGCTGCGCCATTCGCGGCATCACCTCGTCGATGTCTTCCACACTGGTGGCAGCCGAGTTAGACAGCTCGCCGCCGAGCACATAGAGCTGCGAAAGGCGGTCCTGGGCCACGGCGCTCATGGCAGTGCACCAGAGCATGAGCAAAATGAGCACTTTCTGTTTCATGTCTTCCGTTTTTTATTGCAAAGATAGCCAACTTCTCGAAAACGGCAAAAGGATAGTTGAAAAATCTCAACTGCAGGGCGGAAAACTTAAGAATCGGAGGCATGAAGGGGCTTTTTGAGTGGACTCGGCTACATGTTTAATCGTGCATTTTCGCGTAGCGCCGCAGGCTTACCAAAGCCTTTTCCCATGTTTTCTGCTGTCTTTGAGCCGTCAGTCTGCCAGTTTCAGCAAACAAAACCGCCGGTTTTTGTAAACGAATCCATTGGATTCGTCCAACGATTCCATTGATTTTGTTCAACGATTTCAATGGATTCGTTCAACAATTCCATTGGATTCGTTTCTTGAAAACGGCGCTTTTGTTGCTTCCATCCGGCGTATCCGCCGCTCGTTTCCGGCAATCTTTGCCCAATAGGCCGTCACTTCAGAGCCTAAGGAACTTCGAAAAACTGAATAAAACGGGCGGTTTTGATGAGCTTGAAACGTCAATAAAAACGCATCTAGCTGATAGTCAGAGGTTTGCAGAAAAGAGAAAACGTGGGTGTTTTTCACTGGTCGATGCCCAGCGTTGCAGGGTTTTTGATTCGCCATGTTAAAAAAAGGCGGACGAATCGTTAAAAGAATATAATAAAGAAAATTGTTGACCTTATTTTTGTAAATTTGCAGCATTGTTTTTCAAACCTTTAAAACGAAAGAATTATGAAAAA
>OCTW011534403.1_pt1 | contig 19212 bp, 16 predicted proteins | sample 1539671 | NCBI WGS metagenome assembly OCTW01 (sample SAMN02144230, study PRJEB22623) | gut metagenome | biome: sheep rumen | host: Ovis aries | place: New Zealand
CCTTTGCATTTAAAAACGGATCCCGTACCGTACTGACAGTATGATAGATCAGGTCGATACTTTCCCCGTTCCCGGAAAAGTCTGCGTGAATTGGTTTTACCGCCTCCATCAGACGGCTTACATACGAGGCTCTGTAGCGAATCATCTGTGCGCTGACTCTGCAGAGTGCATCCGAAAAGGAATCCAGCGTATCCAACAAGGAAGGTTTTTCCCGCCAGTCTTTCAAAATTCTGGTCTTATGCTCATACAACCTGTTAAATTCTGTCAGAAGTGCTCCATATTTTGGACGAATCTGCGAAATTGCCTGATCCATCATTTTTCTTCTGACTGCAGCACCATCCTTGATCAGTTCCAGGTCATCCGGACAAAAAAGAACTACGTTGACTGTTTCCGATAATTCAGATGCCGCCTTTTTTACGCCATTTACCGATATTTTTTTTGCCTGTCCCGGACATAAACGAATCTTAACAGTCTGTTCCCGTTCATGACTGATAATTTCTGCAAGAATTTCTGCTTCCGAAAAATCAAAACCGACCAGTTCCCTGTCAAATCTTGTCCGAAAGCTCTTTCCACTGGAAAGCATATAGACAGCCTCCAGAAGATTTGTCTTTCCCTGCGCGTTATTTCCGGTAATGACATTGGTATCCGGGGAAAAGTCAATGGTCTCCCATTCGTAGTTTCGAAATCCGTTAAGGGCAATTTTAAGAATTTTCATCTTTTGTGACCGTCAGCTCTTCGCCGCAGAAGAAAACCACATCGCCCGGATAAATTTTCTTTCCGCGCATCGTGCAGGTCTCTCCATTAACCGCCACGAGACCATCCGCAATTGCCAGCTTTGCTTCTCCGCCGGAACCGGTCATGGATGCAAACTTCAGCAGAGCATCCAGTTTAATAAAGTCGCTGTGTATGCTGATGTTTTCCATATTCAGTCGTTGTCCCTCAACCGGACTGGAAGTACCATGTAGAGGTACTTTCCACCTTCTGCCGCTTCAATGACAATAGGCGCTGCCGGAGTATTCATGGATATACGCAGTTTTTCATCTGATGCTGCTTTCAGTGCATCCATAAAATATCTGTCATTAAAGCCTATTTTCATTCCATCACCGCTTCCTTCACAGATACAGCTGTCCTCAGCATGTCCAAAGGAGGTTGTGCAATAGAACTGAAGATTTCCGTCTTCAACAATCATTTTTACCGGAGAAGTCTGTTTATCTTTGATAACAAGGGAAATACGATCAATCACACGGATCAGTTCGTCCCTCTCCACAATAACCTCATGCTTGAAACTGGTGGGGATGGATTTTCTGTAGTTCATGAAATCCCCTTCCAGACGACGGGTAATCAGTACAGTGTTTCCAATGGAGAAGGAAGCGTGCTTTTCCGCAAGCGTAATGACAACCGGATCATCTCGATCCGAACTGCAAAGGCGTTCCACCTCGTTCAGCGATGTTCCCGGAATGATGAAGCTGCATGGTGTCATGCTTCCGCTTTCCATGATTTCACTTCTTTTTGCCAGACGATAGCCGTCCACGGCTACCATCGTCAGCTCTGTATCTCCTACTTCAAACAGAATTCCCATATAAAGAGGTCTGGTTTCTGAGGTAGAAACAGAAAAGATGGTCTGTGTAATCATACTCTTGATTACATTTTCCGGAATACTGATTTTCTGTATTTCGTCTACAACATTCAGCTCCGGGAAGTTCTCGGGATCGATTCCCATTACGTGAAATTCTGTTTTTCCGCAGCGAATGGATACGGCAAAACTTGCGTCCGCTTCAATCGTAACGATTCCATCCGGAAGGCGGCGAACAAGTTCTGAAATAAACCTGGCCGGAATAACAATGCTTCCTCTTTCTGTAATATCTGCATCAAGATCTGTATAAATGCCGATCCTGGTATCATAAGCAGTCAGTCTAAGAATGCTGCCGGCTTCAAATAGAATTCCCTCCAGGGCTGGAATAGGACTCTTTGATGGTGCGGCTCTGGAAACATTGCCAACTGCTGTTTGAAGATCTTTCTTCTCGCATCTGATTTTCAAAAAATCACCTCATTATAGAAAAAGATAAATTATATTTTTTAGTAAAAACAGTAGTAGAGAAAAAAACTGTCGAAAACTCGTAAGAAGTCAGTAAATAAAGGAGTGTTTGAGGTTGAAAACTCTGTTCAAAAAATTGTCGAAAATGTTGAAAAAAGAAGGCAAAAATTTATTGACATACAGTTTTCAACTTATAAACAGGACGCTGTCGAAACTCAGCCTCCGGTGCTTGTGGTGATATTGGAGGTAATATCACGAATGACACCTGTCATATCAGAGTCGCTGCGCATAAGATCCTCAATCTTTCGAATGGAGCTGAGTGCAGTTGTATGATTACGGCCGAGTTCCTTTCCAATGTCGTTCAGAGAGAGGTTTGTCAGCTGACGCATCAGATACATGGCGATTTGTCTTGCCATGGCTGTGTTTTTTGATCGATTGTTCCCTTTCAGGTCTTCCGGTTTCAGAGAATAATATTTTGCTGTCTCCCGAATAATATTTTCCGGTTTTGGAATATCGGTTCCTTTTTTAATAACATCCTCTATGGCCCGGTCTACCGACGCTTTTGTTATTTCACTATTCAGAATTTCCTTATAGGCGGTCAGACGTTTGATGACACCCTCCAGTTGTCTGACATTTGCCGTAATGGTGGACGCAATGTATTCTATAATTTCATCCGGAAGAAGAAGACCGAGGCGTGTAGCTTTATTGCGCGCAATTGCCATACGTGTTTCCAGATCCGGTGGTGCAATATCTGCCATCAAACCGCCCTCAAAGCGTGTTCTAAGGCGATCATCGAGAAGGGACATTTCCATCGGAGGGCGGTCAGAGGTAATGACAATCTGATGTCCTGCCTCATAGATATAGTTAAAGGTGTGGAAAAATTCAATCTGTGTGCTTTGTTTTCCCGCAATAAACTGAATATCATCGACGAGAAACAGATCAACATTGCGGTGTTTGTTTCGAAATTCCTCTGTCTTTCCTTCCTTGATGGATTTGACCATCTCGTTTGTAAAATCGTCACCTTTGATATAGGATATTTTTTTATCCGGAAAACGCTCTCGGATAGAATGACCGATAGCCCAAAGAAGGTGCGTTTTTCCAAGTCCGGAATTTCCGTAAATAAATAGTGGATTGTAATTTTTACCGGGATTTTCAGCGACGGAAATAGCGGCTGCATGCGCAAATTTATTGGAATTGCCAACAATAAAGTTATCGAAGGTATAACCGGCCATTTCCGGTAGATCATCACCGTCCTGTGCGTCTTCTTTTTCATACTCTTCGTCACCGACAAGAATCATCAGTTCAAATTCGCATGCGAAAAGATCGGAAAGAATGGAAACAATACTGCCGGCAAAACGGTCAGATATAATTTTCTTTTTAAATTCAGACGGCGTACGAATAACCAGTCTGCATTCCTCCAACTCAACCGGCTCACAGTCTGAAAACCAGGTATTGATAGCGGTCGGAGTCAGCTGAGAAGAAAGCTTATGAAGTATTTCCTGCCAGATGTCCATTAGTGAATTCATGAACGTTCCCCCTTCCATCCGAATGAAAAACCAAAGCAATATATTATACCAGATTGTTGACAAACATGCAATAAAAAACCGAAGATATAATTATTATAAAGAAGGGAGTCCAAATTTTCGGACTCCCTTCTTTATTCAATGAAAGAATATGTAATTTTGAAAATTTATTTTTTCTGCAGTTCTTCCAGAATGGAGGCAAGGAGCTCTTCGGTGGTAGGACCTGCGGGTTCTTCCTCGGCAGGAGCTTCTTCTTCCTGTTTATTTGCGAGCTTCTTTGCTGCTTCTGCAGCTTTATTTGCCGCTTTTATAATAGAGAAAATCACCAGTGCAATGACAAGGAAGTTGATCACCGCACCGATGAAAGTTCCAAGACCAAGGATTACAGCCTCGGAATCAGCCGTTGCGGCACGCAGAGTGATATTCAGGGCATCAGGATTCGGGCTTTTGAACAGAACGGCGAGAAGCGGGGTAATGATGTCTGCAACCAGAGAACTGGTGATGGCGCCGAAAGCACCGCCGATGACGACACCGATCGCCATCTGGAGTGCATTGCCGCGGGCAATGAATTCTTTGAACTCCTCGAAGAATTTTTTCATGGTAAAACAAACCTCTCTTTCTTTAAATAACGGTCTTTGACCGTAAAATTACTTTTTCGGAATCAGGACTTTTGTGCCGCCCATGTAAGGCCACAGAACTTCTGGAATGGTAACGCTTCCGTCAGCCTGCAGATGATTCTCCAGAAATGCGATCAGCATTCTTGGGGGAGCCACGACGGTATTATTGAGCGTGTGAGGAAGATAGGTTCTTCCGTCTTCGCCTTTTACTTTGATGTTCAGTCTGCGAGCCTGTGCATCAGAGAGATTGGAGCAGGAGCAAACTTCAAAGTACTTCTGCTGACGCGGAGACCAGGCTTCAATATCACAGGACTTGACCTTTAGATCAGCCAGATCACCGGAGCAGCATTCCAACTGACGTACGGGAATATCCATGCTGCGGAAAAGCTCAACGGAGAAGCGCCACATTTTTTCGTACCAGGCCATGGAATCTTCCGGTTTGCAGACGACAATCATTTCCTGTTTTTCAAATTGATGAATCCGATAGACACCGCGTTCCTCAATTCCGTGGGCACCCTTTTCCTTGCGGAAGCAGGGAGAGTAGCTGGTAAGGGTCTGCGGAAGTTCGCTTTCTTTGAGGGTCTGTCCGATAAACTTGCCAATCATGGAATGCTCGGAGGTTCCAATCAGGTACAGATCTTCACCTTCGATTTTATACATCATGGCGTCCATGTCATTCTGGCTCATGACTCCTTCTACTACATTGCCATGGATCATAAACGGAGGAATGCAATAAATGAAGCCCTTGTTAATCATGAAGTCACGGGCATAGGCCAAAACTGCGGAATGAAGACGCGCAATATCGCCCATCAGATAGTAGAAACCGTTTCCGGATGTTCTGCCGGCGGCATCCATGTCGACACCGTTAAAGCGTTCCATAATTTCCGTGTGATAGGGAATCGGATAATCCGGGACAACCGGTTCGCCAAAGCGCTCCACTTCCACATTGCAGCTGTCATCCGGACCGATCGGGACGGATGGATCAATAATATTCGGAATCAGGAGCATTCTTTTATGTAGTTCGTCTTTGTATGATGCTTCGAGTGTTTCCAACTCACTCAGGCGATCGTCATCCGCCTTGACGGCAGCCATATTGGCGTCAATCTGAGCCTGAATTGCTGCTTTTTCCTCATCCGGAGCTTTTTTAAGCTTTCCGAACAGAGGTCCGTTTTCCTTACTGAGTTTATTTCTCTGTGCGCGCAGTTCACTGGCTTCCGTGATGGCAGCGCGGTTTTTTTCATCAAGTTCAATGACCTCATCAACCAGAGGCAGCTTGCTGTCCTGAAATTTTTTTCGAATGTTTTCCTTAACAAGCTCCGGATTTTCCCGGATAAAACGGATATCAAGCATGACGTTCTCCTTCTGTATTCTGTATCAGTATTTACATTCAGAATCTCAACTCATGAATGCAGACTTTTCAGTGCTGAAATCAGATTTTCCCGATCATCTGCATTATCATAGTAGAGTTCTATTTTCCCTTTGTTTTTTTTCTCGGAAAGAGAGACCCTGCGGCCGAGAAAAGAAGAGAGCTCTTCAGACAGAGCGGCAGCATAGTCTACTTCATTCATCTGCTTTTCTTCTTCAGGCGGGCGAACAGATTCCTTTTTCAGACGGGAAACCAGCTGTTCTGTTTTACGTACGGAAAGTGTCCTTGCCAGAACCTGATCCGCAGCTTTTTTCTGTAATGCGGGATCTTCCAGGGAAAGAAGGGTTCTGGCATGTCCGGCAGATAAAACGCCATCTTCCACCAGCTGTGCAACCGGTGCACAAAGATTCAGAAGTCGGAGAGAATTTGCCACGGTAGAACGTGATTTGCCAACGCCGGCAGCGGCCTCTTCCTGAGTCAGAGCGTAATCCTGCATCAGTTTCTGGTATCCGCGCGCCTCTTCCATCGGGTTTAGGTCTTCCCGCTGAAGATTTTCAACCAGCGCAAGCTCCGAAACGCTGCGATCATCTGCCTGAAGAACCCGAACCGGTATTTCCGTCAGTCCTGCCAGTCTTGCGGCACGCCAGCGGCGCTCACCGGCGATGATCTGGTAATCACCCTTTTCCAGCTGTCGAACAATAACAGGCTGAATCAGACCGTGACGTGAAATGGAATCAGCCAGATCCTGAAGACGTTCTTCGTCAAAATGATCTCTCGGTTGATCCTGCCTCGGTTCCACTCTGGAAATCGGGAGGGTCATAATTTCTTCCTGCTGGAGCAGCTGCAGGTCGTTTCCAAACAGCGCTTCCAGACCAATTCCGAGGCCTCGTTTTTCTTTTGCTGCCATATTTTTATCCTTTGTTTTTCTTTAAAAATTCTTCTGCCAGAGCAAGATAGGCTCTGCTGCCCTTATTGTTTTTATCATAGATGATGCCGGGCAGTCCATGGCTAGGGGCTTCAGAAAGGCGCACAGAACGCGGTATCACTGTTTGATATACCTTATCAGGCATGAACTTACGAAGCTCACTCTCTACCTGAAGGGTGAGATTTGCCCGCGCATCGTACATAGTCAGAAGGATTCCTTCAATATGCAGTCTTTTGTTCAAACGGGCAGAACAAAGGCGGATGCTGCTGATCAGATCCGCAATACCTTCCAGAGCATAGTATTCGCACTGCATCGGAATCAATACACTGTCTGCAGCTGTCAGTGCATTAACCGTAATCAGTTCCAAAGAGGGGGGGCAGTCCAAAAACATGTAATCATATTCCGTATACAGACGCTGCAGCGCGGTATACAGAACTTTTTCTCTGTTGCTGCGCTGAATAAGCTCAACGGTCGCTGCGGCAAATTCCCGTCCGCTGGGGATGACGTCCCCATATGCGGTATGAACGACACAATCCTCACTCGGAGCCTCATAAATCATCATATCATAGATGTTCGGGGAACGATTTTTCTTTACACCCATGCCGGAACTGGCATTTCCCTGGGGATCACAGTCAACCAGAAGTATGCGTTTGCCCGCCATGGCCAGAGCCGCACAGAGATTAACACAGCTGGTTGTTTTTCCCACTCCGCCCTTTTGATTGGCGAAAGCGATGATTTTTGCCATAGGTCATAGAATCTCCTGTCTTTATCAAAATTAAATTATAACAGCAATTCCATGCAATTGCAATGTTTCACGTGAAACATTGCAAACTTTTTCGTTGTTGTCTGTCCAAATGAAATTGTTTCACGTGAAACAATTTTCAAAATCTGGTATATAAACTTTCCAGGCAATACTAGAAGTTGAAAGTATCTGTTCAAATGAAAAAAAATCACCGGAAACACAAGAAAATGCTTGCTTTTCAAGTCTTTCTTTGCTATAATCACTAAACGCGAGTGATTTCACGCGTATATTTTTCTAATGAGGAGGAGGTGGCAAACCGCATGGCAAATATCAAGTCTTCTGCCAAGAGAGACCTGAAATCCAAGGAGCTTCGTGCAAAGAATCGCGCAGAGAAGACTGCTCTGAAAACAACGTTGAAAAAGTTCGAGGCAGCTGTTGACGAAGGAAATAAAGATGCAGCCGCCGATGCCTATAAAGTTGCTGTTAAGACTGTTGATCGTGCTGCCGGAAAGGGCCTGCTGCACAAGAACAATGCAGCACGCAAGAAGTCCGCAATGGCCGGAAAGCTCAATGGTCTGAACTGAGAACATTGAGAACATTCTTAATGGGATGACAGAGGGGCGCAATCTTTGCGTCCCTTGGGCTTTTTTTGGAGGGAAAAACCATGAAAAAGCTGCTTCTGATTGTTAATCCTGCCGCAGGCCGCGGAGGATATAAGTCGTTTTTCGGAGAAGCAATGCAGATCCTTTCAGCGGGCGGATTACGGCCGACGCTTGTCTTTACCACCGGACGCGGAGACGCTACACGCATCGCAAAAGAAGAGGCACAAAACTTTGATATGGTTGCCTGCGTTGGCGGTGATGGAACACTCAGCGAAGTGATGGCTGGTTTGATGCAGATCCCCTGTCCACCCCCTATTGGATATTTTCCGATGGGAACGGCAAATGATGTTGCCACAACACTTGGTTTGCCAAAAAACGATACCGTTGGCGCCGCAAAGAGGCTCCTAAAAGGAGACGCCCATCCATTTGATGTCGGCGGTTTCGGGGATCATGCTTATTTTGCCTATATTGCGGCCTTTGGCGCTTTTACGGAAGTCAGCTATGCTACGCCGCAGGATCAGAAAAAGGCATTGGGACACCTGGCCTATGTTCTTCAGGGCGCTGCACAACTCGGAAAGATAGAAAAAATCCAGACTCGTGTGGAATACGACGACGGCGTTTTTGAAGGAGAACTTGTTTACGGCAGTATGTCAAATTCCACTTCGGTTGCCGGAATTGTACATCTGCGCGAGGAAATGGTCAGCCTCGGGGACGGAATGAGTGAACTTGTTCTGGTGCGGGATCCGGGCACCATTGATGCCTATACTGAACTGGCAGCCGCGGTGCTTTCCAGACGCTTTGACAGTGACAAGCTCATCATTCTCCACACAAAAAAAGCCAAATTCACATTTGATAAGCCGGTTGCCTGGACACGTGACGGCGAAGCGGGAGGGGAACACCGTGAGATTACGCTCTGTAATTATCATGCCCCGATCCAGTTCATTTTTTAAATTAAGGAGACGCATCACCATGGAAAGGGAAAAAATATCTGCGATTTTTGCCGATGCGGCAAGTTTTACAGGAAGACAGCTGACCGTGTGCGGTTGGGTTCGTACCGTACGTGATATGAAAAACTTTGGCTTCATCGAATTGAACGACGGAAGCTGCTTTAAATCTCTGCAGGTGGTTTTTGCACGGGAGACGCTCTCCAATTATGATGAAATTGCAAAACAAAACGTTGGTGCGGCGTTGATTGTAAAGGGGCAGCTGGTACTGACCCCGGAGGCCAAACAGCCATTTGAACTGAAAGCGGACAGCATCGCCGTTGAAGGAGTTTCTACACCGGATTATCCCCTGCAGAAAAAACGTCACAGTATTGAATTCCTTCGAACCATTCAGCATCTGCGTCCACGGACAAATCTGTTCTCCGCAGTATTCCGCGTCCGCAGCGTTGCGGCGCAGGCCGTCCATGAGTTCTTCCGGGATCGCGGCTTCGTTTATGTCCAGACACCCATCATTACCGGCTCTGATGCTGAGGGTGCCGGAGAAATGTTTCGCGTAACAACACTGGATCTGAACAATCTTCCTCTGAAAGAAGACGGAACCGTGGACGACAGCAAGGACTTCTTCGGCAAGGCAACAAATTTGACAGTTTCCGGTCAGTTGAACGCCGAGAACTTTGCCATGGCCTTTGGAGATGTCTATACCTTTGGTCCTACCTTCCGTGCGGAAGTATCCTATACCCAGCGACATGCGGCGGAGTTCTGGATGATCGAGCCGGAAATGGCATTTGCAGATCTGCATGATTATATGGATACCGCAGAAGCAATGGTTAAGTACATTATCAACACCGTATTGGAACGCTGCCCGCAGGAAATGACCTTCTTCAACGCGTTTGTGGATAAGGGCCTGCTGGACCGCCTTGGCAATGTGATTTCTCATGAGTTTGGCCGCGTGACCTATACGGAGGCCATCGATATTCTGCAGAAGAGCGGGAAAAAATTCGATTATCCGGTTAAATGGGGGATCGATCTCCAGACCGAACATGAACGCTATCTGACGGAGGAGGTTTTCAAGAAACCGATCTTTGTCACGGATTATCCGAAGGATATCAAAGCGTTCTATATGCGTCTGAATGATGACGGAAAGACCGTTGCCGCAGCGGACTGCCTGGTGCCTGGCATTGGCGAGATTATTGGCGGAAGTCAGAGAGAAGAACGGCTGGATGTCCTCGAGGCGAGAATGGATGAGCTGGGTTTGAAAAAGGACGATTATTGGTGGTATCTCGATCTTCGCCGCTATGGAAGCTGCCGCCATGCAGGTTACGGACTTGGATTTGAGCGCCTGGTGATGTATCTGACCGGTGTCAGCAATATCCGTGACGTAGAGCTCCATCCGCGTACGACCGGCAATGCAGATTTTTGATGAATCTGAAGAAAATGTTTCACGTGAAACATTTAAAAGGGCTGCCTCACGCTGAGACAGCCCTTTTCTTAGAAATAATGGTGAGAATATGAAAAAAAGAGTAAACCTGTTCCTGCTTCCGGTTTTGCTTGTCCTGATCATGGCAGCTGCATTTCTGGTATATCAAAATGTGCAGCTCAGCAGCAGTGCAGAAAACACGCTGGAAGAAACACTGTCCTCAGGAGAAGCAGAAGAAACGCCGATCCCGACACCGACCCCGGAAGCTACTCCAGCTCCAACACCGACGCCAACACCGACCCCGGAACCACGCTACGTTCACTTTATTTCCGAGAATTCACTCAGAGGCAGAAAACCGGATCCGGAGGGCTATCATGAGAGCAAGGAAGCCTCTGATCTGACCGCTTTTCTGCAGCGGGAGGACGTCCGGGCTCTGATCGGGGATAAAAAGCTTCTCTGGAATGAATCTATTGTCCTCTACCCGGATACTTCGGTGCGCTGGTACTTTGATGAAACCATCCTTTGCATTGTATGGCAGGAGGTTGAAGCGCAGGCTGTTGGTACCTTTTCGGAGATCATCATTGCGGATGGATCCCAGCTGCGTCGAAAAATATCAGCGGATGAGCTCTGGAGCTTTGCATTTGAGACCACCTCGCAGTTTGCTGCCGATACCAACGCAGTGCTGGCATTTGGAGGAGATTTCTATTACCACGGAAGAGCCTGCGGCATCGGAATTTATCAACGGGAATTCTACCGCTTTGACCCCGTGACCTGCGACACCTGCTATATCACCGCCGACGGAGACATGCTGTTCTCCTATCGGAACCAGTTCAGTGAACAGGCGCAGGCAGAGCAGTTTGCTGCGGAGAACAACGTGCTTTTTTCCCTTGGCTTCGGCCCGGTGCTGATCGACGAATATCAGGATATGACTCCGGAGAACTATCCATGGGGCGAGGTGAACGACGCCTATGCTCGTGCTGCCCTCGGTATGTTTGAAGAGCACCATTATCTGACTATGAACATTAACTGTGCCCAGCCGGGGACGGTATACTACAATCTCGCAACGCTTCGCCAGGCGGCGGATGCAATGCTTCGGCGCGGCTGCCGAAAAGCCTATGCCCTTGACGGCGGACAGACAGCAACAACGGTGTTTGGCGGAAGCCTTATCAATCCCGTCCAGTTCGGCGAAGAGAAACAGATCAGCGACATCATCTACTTTGCTTCCGCTCTTGGCGGAGATCTGAAAGAAGTTCCGAGAGAATAGCGACAAAAAACAGAACCGACCGGTGAGATCACGAAAAGATGTGATACACCGGTCGGTTCATACTAGCAATGTTTTCAGCATTCCTTCGTTTGCCCGTCTTTTGCGGCAAACTTTTTTTGTACGTAAATTGCACCGCCCAAAACGCTTTTGTCAGGTTCATCTTCCGTGTAAATCAGATTCAGTTCCCGCAAGGGAAGAGGCTTGCGGGTATGTTCCCGGATCTTCAGACTAAATTCGGTAATGGGAAAATCCTTCATGTTCAAAACGCCGCCACCTAAAAGAATGTAATCGGGATCAAGAATGTTGATTTCCGTTGCTACTGCTGACGCCATGCAGTCAATAAATTCTGTAAGCATCCTCTCATGTCCGTGGCAGGAAAACATATCTTCAACGGGTGTTTCCGGATAACGCTCTTTCTGAATCCGAACCAGGGCTTTCCCGCCTGCAACCGCTTCCATACAGCCGATGTTCCCACAGCCGCAGGGTACTGTGCTGCCGGGTACCGGAATATGTCCCAGTTCACCGGCTGCGCCGTGTCCGCCGGTCATGGGTTTGCCGTCAATCAGGATTGCGTTTCCGATGCCGGTTCCAAAATAGATGCCGCAGATCAGGCCGTCCTCCGGCAGATGATATTTATCCACATCATAACACAGAGCGAAGGTGACATCCCGTTCGGCAAGTACAGGAACCTGTAAAGATTTCTGCAGATATCCACATACCGGAATAGCCTCCATAAACGGGATATTCGGTGCCTGAACAACCTGCGTCCTTGACCGGTTTAAAGTTGCGGGGAAACCAATCGCAACCGCGTCGAAAGAAATACCGTCAGAAAATGACCGCATTGCGCATTCCAGGTCTGCCAGTACATCATTGGAATGAAATACCAAAGAGGTTGGTATTTTTTCAAATTTGACGATTCTTCCATCCTCATTTACTGCGCCGATGCGAAAATTGGTACCGCCGATATCAACACTCAGAATCATCATAGGAGTTTTCCCGCCTTTCTGCCTGTTGCTGTTACCGCCGTGGTATCTGTTTCTTATCTGGTTTCTGCTTTGCCGTACAGTTCTTTCTCATGTTGAAAGCCCCAGTTCATGATGGCATAAAACACGGGCAGCAGGTCCCGCCCCATTTCGGTCAGAGAATACTCGACATGGGGCGGAATTTCATTGAATTGCTCCCGGCTGATAAGACCGTCTTCTTCCAGCTCCCGAAGCGCTTTTGTCAGCATGGTGTTCGTAATGCCCGGGAGGTCCTTTTTCAGCTGCCCGAAACGAACGGTATCATAGATGCACATTTCATACATCAGTTGGGATTTCCACCTGCCCTGCAGCATCAGCAGCAGAGGAGTAACCGGACAGTTACCGTCCCTGGTTACGATTCCTTTTTTTATGTTGACCAGGTATTCCTCATAACTCATGTATTCATGTTTCATTCTGCTTCCCTCCAAATTTCTTCCAGTCTGATACGCGCCGCTTCATGTCATTTACATCCAGCACTCCACAGGCAAAGCCCTTCCGCACCAGATCCTCGGGTACATATTCATCATATTTGTCAAACACGGGGACTTCTCCGGGGTAGACAAGCTCCAGCGGGTCGAAGCTTTTTTCTGCTTCTTCTCCTACAATTTCATAAAATTCTGCCTCGCTCACCTGCATGGTGAACTGCATATAGTACGGTCTGGAAGATTGCAGCCCTTTCAATCCGAGTCTTTGTCCGCAGCGCAGTTTCAGGAATCGCTCCATTGCGAGAAACGCATAAGTCCCGACCCACGGAAAAAGAGCCCACATTTTTCCACCGAGATTCACCAGAGGACGGTCCGACATGAGAGAGTTTCGGAAGGTTTCCCTGGCACTTGCGAGTCGGAAGACAGCATGGTTCATCAGATAGGGGTACTGCTGATCCTCGCTTAGAACCTGGTACATCCGCTCCAGAATACGGGTATGAATATCACCCGCTACATCGCCGAAATATGCGGGAATATTGCCTTTTACCAGGGTGCAGAACAGCTCGTGCCGCTTGTGGTCAACTTCTTCGACAACCCAGACACGCCCCGCAATGGCGATCTTATCCCCGACGGGAGGCGGCTTTACGATGGTACCAAGCTGTTCTGAGCCAGAGCGAACCGTGTATTCAACATTCTCTTGAAACACGGCATAGAATTTATAGTTGTTTACGATCCGCTCGCCGGCAAGGCCGACAATCAGGCCGCCGTTTTCCGTACGGTTGATGTGGTCAATCTCAAGGAGGTGCCGGAGCAGCAGACGGTAGTCATCCTGCGAAATGCGATGAAAGCAGCTCAGAGTCAGAACGCGGGAGGCAAGCTCGCCGGGGGTCATTTCCCCGTGGGATGCCAGCGTGCTCATGGTCTGGTGATATAACAGGCTGTAGGGCAGACGGTCCAGCTGAGGCGGCTCCACAAAGCGCTCCTCAATATAAAGCTGCACCAGAGCAATCCCCTGCACCAGGTACCAGGGAATGCTGTCCGGCAGCATGGCGCGAGCCTCCTGGTGATCCTCTCGCATGACGAACCACATCTCCGAAGGACTGCCCCGTCGTCCGGTGCGGCCCAGGCGCTGCAGGAAGCCGGAAACGGTAAAGGGAGCATCAATCTGGAATGCCCGTTCCAGCCGCCCGACATCAATGCCCAGCTCCAGTGTCGCGGTAGCGCACACTGACATCAGGGAATCATCGTCTTTCATCTCTTCCTCGGCGCTCTCCCGATAGGAGGCAGAAAGATTTCCGTGGTGAATGAGAAAACGGTCGGGTTCATGATTGGCTTCACAGTACTGCCGGAGCTGTTGACAGACTCCCTCACATTCCTCCCGGGAATTGGTGAAAACAAGGCACTTTTTTCCCTTTGTATGCTCAAAAATATAGCCGATGCCCGGATCTGCGGCTTTTGGCGCGGTATCGGTTGGCATCTCCAGGGGCAAAGGATCCGCTATTGTGAGCATCCCCTCATCTGCCTGTGGGGCGGTGTTATAAAAGTGCTCCATGGAAAGTCGCCAGATTTCTTTACCGCCATCGAATTTGGGGATCACGGTTCCTCTGCCGCTTCCCGCCGCAAGAAAGCGACCTGCAAGCTCCGGGTTTCCGATTGTTGCCGAGAGTCCGATCCGCCTCGGGATGCAGCCCGCCAGTTTACACAGCCGTTCAATCAGACAGAAGGTTTGCAGACCGCGATCCGCCCGAAGCAGAGAATGTATTTCATCAATGACAATGAAGCGAAGATCACTGAAGAGAGACGGTATCTCCATGTGCTTGTTGATCATCAGCGATTCCAGTGACTCCGGCGTAATCTGCAGAATCCCGGAGGGCTTTTTCAGCAGCTTCCTCTTTCTGGATTGGGCTGCGTCCCCATGCCATCGGGTTATGGAAATCCCTTCTTCCTCGCACAGCTCGTTCAGCCTTCCGAACTGGTCGTTGATCAGGGCTTTGAGGGGGGCGATGTACAGTACGCCTACGGTATTGGATGGATTTTCATCCAGCAATGTCAAAATCGGAAAGAAAGCGGCCTCTGTCTTTCCGGAGGCTGTGGATGCCGTCAGAAGTACATTATCATCTGTATTGAAAATCGCATCTCCGGCAGCATTCTGCACCGCCCGAAGGCTCTGCCATCCAGAGCGGTAGATGTAATCCTGAATAAATGGCGAATAACGTTCAAACACGTTCATATTGAAAACTCCACATAGTCTGCTTCAGCGTGGTCGGAAACGGCTTCCGATTTGGAATAGCTGAATTCATCAGACGCCAGGAGCGAAGCAATGTCCATATCTGTGTGCTGATACAGAAGATCCAGCAGTTCAATGAAGTCCCGAATTACTTCACGCGGCGTGATGTTCTGGTCGGCACCAATCCTGCCGTATTCGATCTTGATAAAACTGACCAGGTCCTGCGTGGTAATCCTGCGGGTATAACCATAAAGTCCAGCGTGCATTTCTGCGAGCTTTTCACATAGTACGAGCATTTCCTCCGCAGTCAGCGGTTCCAGACGGATCACAGGAGCCAGGAGATCTCTTGCGCCGGGCTTGGAGAATCGACCTTCACTGAGTCGGGAACGCAGAGCTTCATAACTGTAGATGCCCCGGCGCTTATCCTCCAGGGCCTGCGGTGTTGCACCCATGATGATGCCGAGGTACCTTGCCTTGCCCTGCAGCGTGTCATTATACATGGTCAGGATCTTTTCGTAGTTGTACTGTCTGGTAATCGTGTTGGGTATTTTGTAGATATTTACCAGTTCATCGACCATAATCATCATGCCGGAATAACCTGCCAGCCGGAAAAAGGAAGCAAAGAGTTTCAGGTAGTCATACCAGTCGTCGTCCGTAATGATCATATTGACGCCGAGCGCTTCCTTTGCTTCACTTTTTAAGGTGTATTCGCCACGAAACCAGCGCAGAACTCTGGACTTGGTCTCATCATCGCCCTCCAAATAGGCACGATAGTAGGCCGAAAGCAGCTTGCCAAACTCAAAGCCATGGACCATCTCACTGACGGAGGATGTTACCGAAAAAATCTTTTTGTCCGTGGCAGCGGCCAGTGCAGGTTCGTCCGGAGAAAGTCCTGTTTCCTGCATGGCTTCGCTTTGCACCGTGTTAATCCATCGATCCAGTACCAGCGTCAGCGCTCCGCCTTCCGGCTTTGTTTTGGTGGAGAGATTGGAGATCAGTTCCCGGTATGTCGCAAGACCCTGTCCCCGTGTTCCCTGTAGCCGCCGTTCCGGAGAGAGATCTGCATCGGCAACAATAAATCCACGATCCATCACATAGTTTCGGATGGTTTGCAGCAGAAAACTCTTTCCGCTTCCGTAACGTCCGACGATAAACCGAAAGGAAGCGCCACCCTCGGCAATGATATCCACATCGTGCAGCAGGGCTTCGATCTCATTCTTCCTTCCCACGGTAATATATGGCAGACCGATGCGTGGCACCACACCGCCCTTCAGGGAATTCAGGACGGTTTGTGAAATGCGTTTCGGCACCTTTTTATGTTCATCCATTGTTTGTTCCTCCAATGCAGCGCTCCAGGTCCTCTCTGTAGTCGTCTACCAGGAGGAGCCTGTCATTTTCACAGAGCAGCACCGTATCCCCAAGCTCATCGAAGAATGCTTCGTTGATGCTGTCTGCCACAATTGAGGGCATCAAATGGTATGCCCGAATCATTTCAGCCGGATCCTGTCCGGCAAGCAGTGCGTGTAGAATCTGGGCCTGTACAGGATCCAGAGGGATGCCGCATGTCACGATCTCAGCCGCAGGCGGCGAGATGGGTTCAGGATCGACATATTCTTCCTCGGACTCTTCTTCGACCAGCAGACTGTCACGTGTTGCGAGCGCATCCCTGCGGATCTGATCCAGACCGGAAAGGTCAATGGTGATCTTCGGCCTGGCGGCTTCTTCCCTCGCCTTGCGGTCTGCTTCCGTCACGGCCTCAATAAACGGGATAACCCACTCGTCCGCCGTGTTTTCTCTCAGGTACCGGCCTGTTTTCAGATACCGTCGCAGCATGACGTCTGTTTCGTGCAGGAAACCACGCAACCTGATTCGGTCACAGGAAAGCTTTTCATAGCATTCCATCTGCCAGTGGCCATTTCTGCAATGAAAACTGCGGCAATCGTCCAAGATATAGTCACGATCCTTTTGCCGCGTCCGCTCATGATAAACGGCGTTGGAGAGCGGATACCATGGACGTATTTGCTTTTCACCAAAGCAGAGAGCAAACAGATCCTTATCATGTTGATGGTACCCGGAAGAAGCACGCCATACTTCGCCGAACAGATGCATACCCCGATCCGGATCAGCTGCTAGCACGGGGGAGCTTTCCAGTTTCTTCCCGCCGAAATGACAGAGAGCAGTGAAGATATCCTGATCCGTGTGGGTATCAGGCGAGCGCAGAACGGCAAGCGCCGTATCCATTCCGATGATTTCCGGATCTGCGCACTGACGGGCCAGCTCCGGCGAGAGATCCTGGAGCACGGCATATTCCAGCATCCAGCGGCGGAGATTTGACCGCATTCTGACATCTCCCAGGCCGGAATCAATATAACCGGACTCAAATTCCTTCAGTTTTCTGAGTGCATCCTCCGGTGAGTCCGTGCCAATCCCGTTCAGAAGCTCATAGATATAGATATAGGCGGCGGAAGCCGCGATCGGCTGATAATCACCTTTTCTCAATCTGGTACGCCATGTGAAATAACCGCGAAGCTGTTGAGGTGTCAGATCATGGTAGGTGGGAAAGTATCGGATAAAATCACCGGTCCAGGGACAGTCATCCTCATAGTCCTCCATAAAAACAGCCTGGCGATAGAAGTTCTCCGCTCTGGCTTCGCCGGATTCTCTGCCATATTCATACATACGGCGCATTTCTCTGAGCTTTTCAGGAAGCTGCTCCTTTGGAGGTCGGTAGGAACTCCCGGCAAAGGGCAGTGCGGTATCCTGATAGCGATGATCAACCGCTTCAGGCCGGGATGTGAGAACGATGGTATAACCGTGCTGATTCCCTGAAACGACGGCCTGATCAAGAAGCTGGAAGACAATCTCACATTCGGTCCGCTCGTCAAAGGCAATACTGATCCATTTATCTCCGTGCATGCGGACAGGCGTTGAGAGGTAGGAGCGGTGAAGTCTGAAAAGACTGTCACGTCCGCACTTTATGTCGCAGCGTTCGATCTCCATGCCGGAATCGATATCCCATTGCCGCATGAGAAGCGCGATCCATTTTCCGGTCTGCGGATGACAAAGAACGGAAAAACCCGGGAAGTCCGTCCATTTATGCTGCTCCTGAATTTGATATTTCCGGCTGGCATATGCCGTCAGCTCCGACAGCTTCATGGACGCACACTCCCTTCCCAAATAAGTACAGATATTATACCATATATAAATATGGAATCAAGTACGCAGTAATATCATACTTGGTACGCTCTATGATACCATGAATATGCCTGAAACTACTTGGTTTTGTCTCCTCTGTCAAGCAGTATTCCCTCATACGGCGGTAAAAGCTGCTTTGCTGCGGCAATGCCCTTTGCGGGGCTTTCAGAGGTTTTCCAATTCATTCTGGGAAACGGAAGACAGCGTCTGTACCACGCCCTCTTCCGAGGCATAATGATACAGACCACAATAAACTCAGGCTGAATCCAAAATGTGGCCGGTTGCATAATCGTTGGGTGCAAACCCGCAAACGATTATGCAACCTGGCAGAAAACGGCGTTGTCTCAAAATAGCATAAAACGCTAAAGAGAGGCAGCGCCTCTTTCAAATGGGGTAGATTGTGGAAAGCAGGGCTTTGCGAGGCCCGAATGCAGCCAAAATGTGGAGAACCATCCAGGGAGTACCGCAAAACAGCGGCGCTCCCGGATGGTTTTTCTGTGTTCAGTTTGTAGAAATACTAAAGCCCAGCCGGAAAGCCCTTTGGAACTACGAGACCGGTTCCCAAGCGGCCGGTTTGAATTTTATGATGCAGCTTGAGAACATTGTAGGCCAGGCTCAGCAGCGTCCATTCCACTTCAACCTTAACGGCGCTGCGGAGAAGGAAGCGACGAAATCCCATGTCTTCCTTGACCATGGCGAAAACGCCCTCGGCCTGGATGCTGCGGTTGACCCGGATCAGCTTGCCCTCAGCTGTATTGATCCGTTCTTCCATGGCTTCCCGCTGGCGGGCAAAGCGTTTGGAGACATAGATGACCTTGCTGCGCTCTGCCAGCGGCTTCTTGCTGCCGCATGCGCGGATGCACTTCTCTTTCATCGGGCAACCGGCACAGTCCTTGCAGCTGTAAACA
>OCTW011564479.1_pt1 | contig 19211 bp, 22 predicted proteins | sample 1539671 | NCBI WGS metagenome assembly OCTW01 (sample SAMN02144230, study PRJEB22623) | gut metagenome | biome: sheep rumen | host: Ovis aries | place: New Zealand
AGCCCTTCTCAAGTCACAAAGAAAAGTTAACGTCTCATTAATCAAATTCTATACTACATGCATAGCGTCAATAATCACATGCGCATCTCAATTAGCTGCTGCTTTTTGAAAGGATAGAGAAATGAAAAAGAAATTCATCGTCGTATATGATGCCAAGACAAGAGACAAAGTGCTTGCATTTGGTTCACCTGTTGAATGCGCAAAAATGTTAGGCATCTCTAGAGATACGATCTATAAGTATATATACAATCAGAAGCACCATGTAGTTTCTAATTCACGCTACTACGTGTATGAGACGGAGGAATAGAGATGATAAAAGAAAAAGTTGTAATTGAAAAAATCAAGCCACAAAGGGGGAACAGGCACATCACCTTTTCTGAACAGGCGCTTGAAGGATATCCTGATGGCGTAAGAGCACTGCTTATGTGCATTGCGGAAACAGGGTTTCGTGCAGGAGAAGAAAAAACAAGAATAGAATACGCTGATTCATATAGAAAAAAAGCGTACTGGAAAAAACAGGCGAAGAACTGGGAAAAGCTCTATAAAAACGAGCTCTCCGAAAAGGAATCAAGAAAGCAGAGAGAAATAAAGCTTGCTGAAATCAGCGCTGAAAAAGAATTCAATGATGGAAACGAAAAGGAAACGTATTCATACGCTGAATATATGCGCTTAAGGAATCAGTGCAGACTGCTTCTGGAGAAGAACAAGAAGCTTAAGAAGCAGTACATGGATCTAAGAGAGAAAGTTCTCGATAGGGGGTACATGAAATGAATGAATTAAGTGTAAGTGATCTTTTATCAAAGTTCCATAATTATGAAGTTGTTAAAGTATGTGTTCTTAGAAGCGATTGGAAAAGAACAGGAGTCGCTAGAAATACAATGATCACGACAGTTAATGAAATACTGCAGAAGGGCAAGAAGCCTATTCTTGACGCGTTTATTTATAACATTAAGAAGGAACATAACCTGATTGTTGTAGAAGCTTATGAGCATACTTTGTATGAGGTGAAATGATGATAGACATATCTTTGATTAATTTAGACCATGATAAAAACATGATAAAAACATGATAAAAAAATGGTTAAAAATAAGAAGAAATAATAAATAACTGTTTGTGTAGTATATATACACAAACAAAAATTGGGGTGATATGAAATGGATCTAAATAAAAGAAAGTTTGTTAGAGAATACAAAGGGAAGCTTCCTTTTGTCAAGAATACGATTGACAAGTTTGTTGCCAAGAGATTTAAGGGGCGTGATTACCGGCTTTACTTCAGATACGAATATATGGATAAAAATACTCCTATTGAATTTACTAGAAATGTTTACACTTTATACAAGTTGATTGTTGAAGAAGATGAAGGTTTAAAAGGATACATAATCGATGCAGTTTATGCAGTGGATGCTGATGTGTGCTCAATCGACTTGTATGAGTCTCTTGAATCAGCGCTGGAAGTTCCTGACAAAGACAAAAGCTGTGACGCTTTTTATCATAACTCTTTGAGTAATTCGGAGGTTGAATGATGCTGGCTTTCGTTGTAGGACTATTCATATTGTTGTTTTCAGGAGCAATTAGCGTAATCATTCTTGCAGTAATCAATTACATTGATTCATGCAGGATTCTGAAAAGAATTGAGGAAGAAGAGAAGAGACTAAAGTCTCAGCGTATAAAGGAGCTGAAGGAAATGTTTGAGGTTGATGAAGATGAAGAAGATTAAGACAAAGGAGCAGTTAACAAGATATCTCAAACTGTATGAAGATTATTACTGGGAGCTAAGAGCTCTGGAGTCAATGTCTCTTCCCAAATCGGTAATGCCATCATCTGAACTCGGCACTGGATCTTCCGATAAGGTCAAGTCGCTTAATCATAATCTTGTAAGAAAGCAAAGCAAGATTGACAAGATGATTGAAATCGAAGAAATTATTTCTAGACTGGATAAAGACAATCATCAGCTAGCACAGATACTACGATACAAGTATTGCTATTTTTATAAATTAGAGACAATTGCGAAGATATATCGCAAGTCATACGCGACAATACATAGACTGTATACGTCAGCAATCAATGCACTACTGTTCACCATAAACGATAATGATAAGCAGTGAGCAACGTTGATAAGTTATGATAACCTGTGATAAATGATGATAACTTGTGAGCAACAGTGATATGCGATTAGATATCAGTTAGTGATAATATGTTATTGTAGAATAAATATAGAAGCAACAAGAAGAGCTAGTACACTCTTCTTTTTGTTTAAGGAAGTGAGCTCATGTTCAAGCGTGATCCACAGCTAGCAAGGTTTTACAAGTCGAAGGCATGGCGAGATTGTCGCGATGGATACTTCAAGTCTCGACATGGACTATGCGAACGCTGCTTGAAAAAAAATTTAATCAGCGTCGGCAAAATCGTGCATCATAAGATATATCTAGATGCTAAAAATTATAAAAATCCGGAAGTGTCGCTCAACTGGGACAATCTAGAACTTCTTTGTCAGGACTGTCACAACAAGGAGCATCATGGATCAAGCAAAGAGAAGCGATATTCTTTTGATAAGAATGGAAATATCGTGTACTTTGACTAAATTACAACATAATTCAAGCGAAAGAGAGAGAAAATTCTAGATGTCCCCCCTTATTTTCAAAAATTTTTGAAGCGTACTGGGGAACGGTGCGGGGGATGAATTTTCCTCTCTTTTGATTTTATAGGAGGTGTAGTCAGAATGGATGACAAGGAGCTTGAGCGTAACAAGCTAATCAAAAAAGAATACAACAAATTAAAAAAACTGTTCAAGCCTTTGCCTGAAAACAAGTTCAAGCTGATAGATGCCTTGCTTCATAATCAGGCGTTCATGAAAGTCATTCTGGATGAGCTTCAAGAGACAATCAAGCGCGAAGGAACGATTGAAGAATATCAGAACGGTGCGAATCAGCATGGACGAAAGCCAAGTTCAAATCTTCAAGCTTACAACAATACCGTCAAGCAATATAACGCGATAAATAAGCGTTTAGAAGAAATGCTTCCTGAAGAACACAAGCTGTCAAAACTAGAAATGATGCGTAATGTCTGATAACTATATCCGCCAGTATCATGATCAAATAAAATCAGGTGAGATTGTTGTCGGCAAATGGATAAAGCTTCTGTTTGAAATCATAGAAAAGGGTTTAGAAGAAGAAAAATTTTTCTATGATTCAAAAAAAGCAAATAGAGCTATCACTTTTATTGAATCATTCCTGCATCACGCAAAAGGAAGTCTTGCTCCACAGCTGATCAAGCTTGAATTGTGGCAAAAAGCAATCATTTCTTTAATTTTTGGCATAGTTGATGATAAAAATCATCGTCAATTTAGAGAGATTCTTATCGTTGTTGGACGAAAATGTGGTAAGTCATTGCTTGCGTCTGGAATTATGGAATATGTGGCCTATCTTGATGATGGCTACGGAAACGATATCTATTGTCTTGCTCCGAAACTGGAACAGGCGGATATCGTTTTCAGCTCATTTTGGCAGTCAGTCCAGAAAGAACCTGAGCTTCTAGCACTCACAAAAAAGCGCAAGACTGATATTTACATCAGTCAGACAAACACGTCAGTAACAAAGCTTGCTTTCAATGACAAGACGGCCGATGGGTTCAACCCTCAGCTGACTGTATGTGATGAAATCGCAGCTTGGCCTGCTGCAAAAGGGTTAAAACAGTATGAAGTTATGGCGTCAGCACTTGGAGCCCGAGAAGAGCCACTGATCCTGTCAATAACTACTGCCAACTACATCAATGATGGCATCTATGATGAACTGATGAAGCGTGCAACTAGATTTCTTCTTGGCGATTCAAAAGAAAAAAGGCTCTTGCCGATTCTATATATCATTGATGATATCGAAAAATGGAACGATATCAACGAACTGAAAAAGTCGCTTCCAAATTTAGGCATTTCGGTTTCAGAAGATTTCATCAAAGAAGAAATAGTAAAGGCTATGGGTTCTCTTTCAAAAAAGGCCGAATTCATATGCAAGTACTGCAACATCAAACAGTCTTCATCAACAGCATGGCTCAACGCTGTTGATGTGAAGAAGAATGTGTCTGATCATCCATTAAGCCTTGAAAATTTCCGAGGCTGCTATTGTGTTGGCGGCATCGATTTGTCAAAGACAACTGACTTGACGAGCTCGTGCGTTGTTATTGAAAAGAATGAAGTGCTCTATCTTTTCGCTAAGTTCTGGATGCCTTCGGAAAAGGTTGAATACATGATTGCGAGAGAAGGCGTTCCTTATGACCTATTCATTCAGAGAGGTCTGCTGAACCGGTCCGGTAAGAATTTTGTTGATTATCGAGACTGCTTCAATTGGTTCAAGTCGCTCGTTACCGATTATGAGATCTATCCTTTAAAGATAGGCTACGACAGGTACAGTGCTCAGCAACTTGTCCAATCAATGGATGAATTCGGATTTCATATGGATGACGTAAATCAGGGATTCAATCTAAGTTCAGTCATTCGAGAAACTGAGGGGCTTATAAAGAATGGTGATTTCAACATCGGAAACAACGATCTTATGAAAGCGCACCTGCTTAATGTTGCTTTGAAGAGTGACAATGAAATTGGAAAGGTCAAGGCAATAAAGATTGAAGAAAGAGCACATATTGATGGATGTGCTGCCTTATTAGATGCAATGACAGTAAGGCAAAAATACTACAAGGAAATTGGTGGGCAGTTGAAGAACTGCTCATAGAAAGGATATGATCATGGGATTTTTTGAAAGATTTATCAAGAAAAAGAATCAGTCATCAGCTGCAGTCAATGGTTTCTCAGCTGGAATGGTTGTTGGATATAGACCTTCATTCAGTAATTTTGACGGCGAAATCTATGAAAACATCCAGGTACGTAGAGCCATTGATGCAAGAGCAACGCACAATTCAAAACTTAAGTTCCATTTTACAGGCATTGATTCTTTGAATATCGAACAGAAGAGAATCCAACTGCGACCTAACCCGTGGCAGACTTGGTCACAGTTCATTTATAGATTCTCGACTATTCTTGACATCAGCAGCAGTGCGTTCATTCTCCCGCTGCTTAGTGATGACGGCGAAAGAACTGTCGGATTCTTTACTGCGCTTCCTGAAAAATGCATGATTGTGCGTTCAAGAGATAACAATTTGTGGATAAAATACACGTTTCAAGACGATACTACAGGTTATATTGAAATGGAGCGTGCGGGAATCGCTACAAGGTTTCAGTACAAGGATGAATTCGCGGGCACTGGAAACACTGCACTGAATGAAACAATGAATCTTGTGTCACTGCAGTCGCAGGGCATTGAGGAATCAATCAAGAACGGTGCTACATACAGGTTCATGGCTCAGGTCAATAACTTCATGAGCGACGATGACCTCACAAAAGAAAGAAAAAGATTTAACGAAAAGGCGTTCGCTAGTAATGGTGGAGGTCTTTTATTGTTTCCGAATACATACAAGGACATCAGACAGCTTAAGAATGATGCGTTTGTTGTTGACAGTGATCAGATGAAAATCATCAATGACAACATCAACAAATATTTTGGTGTCAGCGAAAACATTCTGAATAACTCAGCCATCGGTGATGAGCTCAACGCTTTCTACGAAGGAGTGGTTGAGCCATTCGCGATAAGACTGACTGAGCTTTTCAACAAGATTCTCTTTACCGAACAGGAGCTTATGGCCGGATCATCAGTGATTCTATCATCAAATAGACTGCAGTACATGTCGAACAAGGACAAAAAAGCGTTCACTGAGTCGATGATGGATAGAGGAATGCTTCTGATTGATGAAGCTCGTGAAATATGGAACCTTCCTCAGCTTCCAAACGGTCTAGGCCAGATGTATACGCTTCGTGGCGAATACTACCTGATTGATATGAAAGGAAACATTGTAAAGAAAGCTGATTCCAATGTTGCAAAGAAAGGAGAAACGAATGGACGAACTGAAGATGAAGAAACTGAATAGTGGCCGTCAGTATAGAAAGATTGGTGTGCCACTAAAGACAAGAAAAAAAGAAGACTCGGATGAAAAGGTTGTTGAAGGATATGCAACAACTTTCGACAGCGAATATGAACTTTATCGATTCGGAAACACAACTCTGTATGAATCTATCGACAAGCGAGCATTCGATGACTGCGACATGAGCGATGTAATCATGCAGTTTGATCATACAGGATTCGTCTACGCAAGATGCCGAAATGGCACGCTAAAGCTTGATATTGATGATCATGGTTTGAAGGTCACTGCAAATCTTGGCGGAAATGAAAGAGGACGAATGCTTTTTGAAGATATCGATAAAGGATACATCGATAGGATGTCTTTCGGATTCACTGTTGGTGGAACTGAAAGAACAATCGTTGATGATGAAGAATCAGGCACTAGAGAAGTGCATATTCGCATCACAAAGATCAACAAATTATATGACGTTTCAGCAGTATCAATTCCTGCTAACGATATGACGGAATTGTCTTCTCGTAGTCTTTTTGACGGAGTGATCAAGGAACTGGAAGCGGAGCGAATGAGAGAAGAAAAAAGAAAGAAGCGACTGAAACTTATTATTGAAACTGAACTTAATTAGAAAAGGAGAAAAACATGAGAGATTTAAAAGAAATTTTAGCTGATTTAAAAGAATGTCGTTCAAAGTTGACTGATGATTCAATCACTTCAGAAGAGCTAGACAAAATTGAAAAAAGAATCAAAGAGTTAGCTGAAGAAAAAAGAAATGTTGAAGATGCCATCGAAAGAAGAAAAAAATTAATCGATGAAGTGGATACAAACCATGAGGTTTTAGAAAAATTTGAAGAGCCAACTGCTCGTTCAAAAACATATGGTGCTGATTCACCCGAGTATCGTTCAGCATGGTTAAAGGACATGGCTACACGCAAAAGCGGTGAGAAGATTTTTGGGGAAATGAACAAGGAAGAAAGAGCTGCGTTCACTTTCACAACATCAAATTCAGGCAACATTGTTCCACGAGTTACATTGAATAAGATTGTTGAATTAGTAAAGTCTTATTCTCCACTTTATGAAGACTCAACTCATTCAAACATGACATCAGGATTCGGAGTTCCTCGTCATAAGGCAATTGATCAGGGAGATGCTAAAGTCACTTCTGAAGGCACTGCTAATGATGACGAACAGGATACATTCGACTTATTGACACTTGATGGTGTTGAAATCAAGAAACATGTGGTTATCACAAGAAAAATGAAGTGGCAGTCAATTGATGCGTTTGAAACATGGTTGACTGATCATATCGCTAAGCGTATTGCGAATGCAAAAGAAAAGCATATCTTATCAAGATTGGATGATACTACTTATGGTATTGCAGCTTCAAACGTTATGACTGACAAGCCATACACTGCTGATACAATCAGAGAAATCTTTGGTGCAATCGGTGAAAATGGGATCAAGAGAGTCTATGCAAACAACAAGACTATCTATACAGGCTTATTCGGAATTGAAGATAAGATGGGAAGACCATTATTCACGGAATCATCAACTACTGATCCTAAAGTGGCAGGACGTATTTTAGGCTCTGAAGTCAAAGAAGATGGAAACATCGCTGATGATGTAGCATATTTTGGTGTTCCTGCATCATTATTGACAAATGATTTCGAAGAGTTATATATCCAGTCTGATGTTGAACCAAAGACATTCAAAGATATCATCGGAGGATATTCATTATTTGATGCTGGGCTTGAAAACCCAATCGCATTTGTAAAGGTTACCTTCACAAGAGCACAGGCTGCTCAGCAGGGGGAGTAACAAAAAGCTATACACAGTCTGAACTGCAATCCATGACCAAGCAGCAAATTTATGATTTAGCTATTGGTCGTGGATATTCCACTGTATCTACTGATGATACAAAAGCTCAGATGATTTCCAATTTTTTGAATGAACAGGGAGGATAAGCAATGCTTGAATATGTGAAACTTACATTAAGAATCAAGACGAACGCATATGACACATTGCTTTCTGAACTGATTCGCGCAGGTGCTCAGGATTTGGGCTTGGCTGGTGTTGTCAATGATGAACTTGACATTGAACACATTGATGAAGTTGAAGATTCTCTTATCCGAAGAGCAATAGCTACTTATGTATGCTGCAATTTCGGTAATCCGACAAATTATGACAGACTTAAAAAGTCATATGATGAGCAGAAAGCACAGCTTAGCATGGCTACAGGATATACAGAATGGAGCAATGATTAAAAATGGCAGAAAGCACAGTATTGAATTTGTGCAGTGTAGAGATCACAAAAGATGAGTACTTCAGAGAACAAAGACAGCTCAAAAAAAAAGAAGTCTTCTGCACAAAAGAAAGCGTATCTGAAAAAGAATTTTTTGAAGGAGCAAGAAATGGGTTCCGTCCTGAAATTAAATTTAGGCTTTTTTACGGTGACTACAGTCATGAACAGATTGTTGAGTATGAAAATGTACTCTATGAAGTGTATCGAACGTATGTGAGAGCTGATGAGATGATAGAGTTATATGTCAAGAGAAGGGAAGGTACATCATGAGTTATGTAAAAGTATCTCCTGATGAATTTTCTATTGCTATGGATGAAATTCTGAATGACATATCAAAAGAGACTCAGGACGTTGTAAAAGATGCGGTTGGCAAAGCCGGAAGAAAAGGAGCAAAAGTTCTGAGAACTGTTTCTCCTGTTTCTTCGCTTCAAACATCAGGAAAGTATAGAAAAAGCTGGTCTTGCAAGGTTGAGGAGCATCCTTTCAGCTCCGAAGCAACAATCTACAACAAGCTTCCTGGAATGCCTCATCTTATAGAAAAAGGGCACTCGATTTCAAACCAGTATGGACCAACAAAAGGTCATGCTGCAGCTAAGCCACACATTGATCAAGGTGTAAAGGCGGCTGAAGCTGAACTTGAAAGGCTCATAGAAAAGGGATTGTCGAAGCTATGAGAAAGACTGATTTCATGAAGTTTCTTGCTGATGAACTGCCTGTTCATGTTGTTTTTGGAAGATATTTCAGCGATGCGGACCTGTCGCAAAATACAGGAGAAGGATATTGTGCAGTTCATTTTGTGGAAACACACAATGTTTTTTGTGATGGTCATATCTACAAGAAAGTGGAAGTCGCAGACATCGAGCTCATTACAAAGCAGATTGAACCTGTCATTGAACAAAAGATTGAGGATATCATTGATTCAAGAAAAGAATTTAGCTCCTTTACGAAGGGGCAAGTGTATAGCAAAGAAGAAAAGATTTACATCACAGCTTATGAATTTGATGTGATGCTTGAAAAAGAAATATACTAAAAAGGAGAATAGAAAATGCCAACAGCAACACAAAACAAGGTTAAATACAATTTAAAAAATGTACATTACGCTAAATTGATTAGCGAAGGCACAACTGGACCAGCATATGGAGAAATCAAGGAATGGCCTGGTGCCGTAAGTGTGAATTTTGAGCCACAGGGCGAAAGTTCAACATTTTATGCTGACGGAATAAAATATTATGTAACATCGACAAATACTGGATATGAAGGAGATTTTGAATCTGCTTTGGTTCCAGAAGATTTCAAGCGTGATATTCTAGGCATGACTGAAGATTTTGATGGAGTCTTGCTAGAGAATGCTGACGCGCCAACTGTATATTTTGCATTATTGTTTGAGTTTGATGGAGATGTCAATGCAAGACGTCATGTCATGTACAAGTGTTCAGCTACGCGTCCATCAGTCGAATCGAAAACAAAAGAAGAGAATGTTGATGTTGCGACTGAAACTGTTAAATTGACATGTTCAACAACAAAGATTAATGGTGTAAACATCCCAAAAGCTGAAACAGGAACATCTACGAGCAGTGAAGTGTATAATTCGTGGTATACGAAAATTCACGGTGCAATTTCTCAGGGAGTAGGAGATTAATATGAAAAAAGGTGGAATTTCTAAAACAATAAGATTGGGCGATGAAGAAGTAAAAGTTCGCATGAGTGCAGTAACTCCAATTCTGTACAATCAGCTAATTAACAGAGACTTCTTCAAAGATCTTGCTAATTTCAATGATTCATTCAACAGCAGCAAAAGAGAAGACGGACTAGACATCGATTTGTTCGTTTTTAAAGGTCTATGTTATGTCGGAGTTGTTCAAGCGAGCGAAAAAGAGCTTCCTAAATTCATCAATTGGCTTGATGGCTATAAGGATGTAGACTTTGCTAATGCGTTTATGGATCTGCTTGAATGCTGGAATGAAAATTCAAGCGGAACTGCTAAAGAAAAAAACACAGCAAGCGAATAGATCGTGATTATTCTACTGGTCTATTCGCATTAAGAACTACACAAATCGGATTAAGCGTTGAATCACTTGATGCGCTAACATTTGGTATGGTGCTTGACATATTTACTGAATCAGCAAATGATGAATGCAATTACAATGTTCTTGCTGATCAGTCCGATTTTGACAGGTTCTAATTAAAAAGCACACTAATACGTTGAGTTATAAAAAGTGTGCTTTTAATTTTTGAAGAAAGGATGGAAAAATATGGCAGAGAAAAAAGGTATCACGATTGAAATCAATGGCGATACGACCAAATTTCAAGGCAGTCTGACAAGCCTTAACAAGCAAATCAATTCTACTCAAAGAGAGATTCGCTCTTTGGACAGAAGCCTAAAATTCAATCCATCTTCTACACTACTGCTGAATTCAAAGCAAAAGGATTTGGCAAAAGCTATTGAGCTTACAAAAGGCAAAGCTGAAGCCTTAAGAAAAGAGATGGCAACAGTTGACCCTAAAAGTGACGATTACAAAAAGCTTCAGACTGACTTAGGTTTGACTGAGACAAAGCTAAAGCAGTTGGAAAGCGAGTACAGAAAATTCGGCTCGACACAAAATGCGTGGGCTAGCAAATTTGTTGCAGTAGGAACACGAATCAATACTGTTGGTAAATCTATTGAAAATGCAGGCCAGAAGCTAAAGGGGCTTTCAGCAGTTGCAGGCGCAGGCATTGTAGCAAGTGTCAAACTTGCAAGTGATTTCCAAAACGGAATGAACAAAGTCAACACAATTGCTAACAAAAACGGTAAAGACTTGCAAAAACTCAGCGATCAGCTTTTAAAAGTTTCAACGGACACAGGCAAGAGTGCAACGGAGATAACAGAAGCTGCATATCAGGCGTTATCGGCATCAGTTCCTGCTGATCAAGTTGCAAAATTCACTAAAGTCGCAACTAATCTAGCAAAAGGCGGGTTTACTGATACAAAGACGTCTGTTGATTTACTGACTACCGCAATCAATGCTTATGGGTTGAAGGTAAAGGATGCCACCTCTTTAAGTGACCGACTCCTGACTGTTCAGGATAAAGGCAAGACAACTGTTGCCGAATTAGGAGCGAGCATGGGGCAGGTAATCCCAGTTGCATCAGCACTGCATGTCAATTTTGACAATCTTTCAAGTGCATATATATCTCTGACAAAGCAAGGTATCAACACAGCTAATGCAACAACACAGATTAGAGCAATGCTAAATGAACTCTCCAAAAGCGGCAACACAGTTGATACAACATTGCGCCAAAAGACAGGAAAATCTTTCAGCGAGCTGATGACAAGCGGTAAATCTTTAGGCGATGTATTACAAATCCTTTCGGATTCGGTCGGCGGAAACGCCAACGCATTCAAGAACCTTTTCAAAAATCAGCGAGCTGGACAAGGCGCTTTAGCGATTCTTAACGGAGGTACAAAAGAATTTAACCAGTCATTGAAGGATGTTCAGAATTCAACAGGAAAGACTGCACAGAATTTAAAGAAGCTTGACAGTCCGTCAAAACAGGCTGAACGATCGCTCAATGCGTTAAAAAATAGTGGCATTCAGTTAGGGCAGCAGTTCTTGATTAATGCAACTCCGATGATGAAGTCATTGTCTGGTGTAGTAAAAGGCTTCACTAATGCTATTAGCAAAGCATCACCTGCTACAAAAAATTTAATCACAGGTTTTGTTGGAATAACTGCAATTGCAAGTCCTGTTCTTATTATATTTGGTAAGCTGACGCAAGGAGTAGGAAACTTCATTACAGCTATACCAAAAGCAGTAGGCACTGTAAAAGCGTTAGGCACTTCGATTCAGGCGGCAGGCGGATTAAGCGCAGCTGCTTCAACGGGTCTTGCGTCATTGTCTACTGTAGCGCTTCCTCTCGTTGGCGTTGTTGGCGCATTAGGAACCGCTTTTCTTCTTGCAAAAAAATATATGTCTGATATGGCTGAAGCGCAAGGAGAAGCGTATCAAAAGACAGTCAATCTTGCTGAGCAGTCATCAAAGCTTCAAAATGAAGTCAATAAATCAAATAAGGCTTATGACAGCAGCATTGATAAAATCAATACAAATAGCACAGTAGCCGAAAAGCTGACTGATAGAATCGAAGCTTTGGCAAGCAAGACAAATAAAACCGCGAATGAAAAAGCACGTCTAAAAGCGCTTGTTCAAGAGCTCAACTCTATTATGCCTGGGCTTAATGCACAGTATGACGCGGAAAAGGACAAGCTCAATATGTCTACGTCTGCGATCAAGCAAAAAATTCAGGCAATGAAAGAAGAAGCTATTGTAAGTGCAACAGTAGAGCAGTCTGCAAAAAAACAGATTGAAATTGCTAAACTGGAAGCGCAGTCTATTCGTGAAGTTGCTCAGCTCAAAAATAACGAAGCGCAGCAAGAAAATGTCAGAGCACGACTAAAAAAAGCAAATTCTGATATGGAGTATGCTTCACAAACAGGTGATACAAAAGCATACAATGAAGCATTAGAGAGCTCAAAAAAATATTCAAACGAATTAACTGCACTTACCGATGCACACAAGAAGCTTAAAGATGCACACGATAAGACGACTTCGTCTATCAGCAAGACAAACACAGAAATCAATAAGCTTGATTTTACTTCTATTCTTGCGCAGGCTAATAGCGCTGGTGTCAAGATACCACAAGCTATCAAGGAGGGCTTAGCGACTGGGAAGATTGCTATACCTCAAAGCGTAAATGAACTAAAAAATCTTATAAAATTTGATGGTGTTTTTGAGAAAGCAAAGCAGAGCGGTATCAAAATTCCTAAAGAAATGTCTCAGGGAATGCTGAGCGGAAAAGTATCAGTCGCAACTGCAAGCAATTATATTAAGAATTCAGTAAAATTCAATGGACTTCTTGAAAAAGCTAAGCAGAGCGGTATCAGCGTACCAAAAGGTCTTGCACAAGGTGTCAACAGCGGGAAGATATCAGTATCAAGTGCAATAAAGCAGCTTGAAGCGATAGCAAAAAAGCATAACACAGGCGCTATGAAGCAGAGCGGTGCAAGCGCCGGAAAGACTGTTCCAACCGGTATCGCAAGCGGTATCAGAAGCGGAATGAATGCAGTAACGTCATCAGTAAAAACAGTCGGAAATAAAGCGGTATCAACCGCGAAAAGTTCTATGAGCTCATCGCAGGGTTCAAGCGCTGGCTCAAACTTCTCAAGTGGTATCGCAAGTGGTATCAGAAGCGGAAGTGGTGGAGCATTCAGCGCAGTAAGAAGTCTTGCAAGCGGACTTGTAAGCTCTTTAAAGAATGCACTGAAAATCCACAGTCCATCAAGAGTAACTAAAGAAGACGGTATCTATTTTGTTCAGGGCCTTGTTGGAGGCATAAGCGCAGGCACAAAAGAAGCTGAAAAATCCGCAAAAGATTTAGGCAATGCTACAGTGACGGCACTCAACAAGGAACTTGAGATCCACAGCCCGTCAAAGAAAACAAAAAAAAGTGGTAAGCACGTTGTTGATGGACTTGTAAAAGGCGTCAAGTCTAACTCAAAAAAAGCCAAAAAGGCAGGAAAATCATTAGCTAAATCAGCTGCTAACACAAAGACGTTCAAAAAAGCTTCAAAGACTTATGAGAGTGCTACAAAAACTTTTTCTAACAATGTCACTAGCACTATTCAGTCGATGAACAGCAAAATCAATGATCTTAACAAGCAGTACACAGACGCTGTAAAAAGTCGTGCTGACGCTTTAAAAACTGGATTATTTGATACATACTCAAAAGATTCTCCTGTTTTTGGATATACATTGACAAGAAATCTACAGTCACAAGTCAAAGACTTAAAAGAATATTCAAGCGTAATGAGCTCTTTGCGTTCAAAGCTCGGACGTAATTCTGGACTGTATAAAGAACTTGAACAGATGGATGTGTCATCATTGAATAGCTTAAAAGCTATCAACAGCATGACATCATCTGAACTCAAAAATTACGTAAATCTTTTCAATCAGAGAGATTCCTTGGCTAATTCGCAGGCTATAAGAGACAACGATTTGTTAAAATCCTCTATCAATTCTCAGATTGCTCAGGCTAAAAAGGATGCACAAAATCAGATTGAATCGCTGAAAAATGAGTACATCAAAAAGCTTAGATCGGCTGGCGTTGTTACCAAAAAACAGGCAAAAACATTAGGCAAGCAGCTGACTGCAGGCATCAACGCAGGAATAAAAAAAGGTCAGACTAACATATTCAACACGATTAACAGTCTTGGAAACAAGATGCTTAAGAAGCTTAAGAAAAAATTAAAGATTCATAGTCCATCACGAGCATTCAGAGATGAAGTTGGTATCATGACAGCACGTGGACTTGCGGAAGGTATTGAAAAAGGCGCTCCTGATGTCTATCAGACACTTAATAAACTCAGCGACAATATGCTTAATACATCTATCGCATTAGCGCATGATGCAGGCTCTTCAAAGACTTCGACAGCAATCATTCAATCATCAAGCAATACAGACACTAAGATTGATACACTTATCACTCTCATGACTAAAATGTTAGAGAAAGACAGCAATGTCTATATCGACAAGAAGAGTCTTGTAGGAACTATCAGTGATGAGATGAATAGACAGCTGGGAGCTAAACTTAAATTACTGTAAAGGAGTGATCAAATGCAACTAACTGATCAAAGCGTCAATTTTGGAATTTACAATTCTTATGATGAATGGGGGCTTATTTTAGAAGATTATGACATTTCATATCCTGAGCAGAAAAAGGAATTTGTGGAAGTTCCCGGGAAATTTGATACATACATAGATGCTACATATAGTTTGACTAAATATCCAATCTTTGAGAGACGAACAGGAAAATTTAAATTCAAAATCTTTAATTCAGTGATTCCTTCAAAATTTGAAACATGGCAGTCATTAGCTGACGATATCGCCAAAAAAACTCATGGGAAAAAAATGAAAATTATTCTCAATGAAAATAAGAGTTTTTTTTACGAGGGATATGTAAGTATATCAGACAAGAAATTGCGTGATTCTTCGATTGGAAATTTAGAGATTGAGTGTGATTTATATCCGTACAAAAAATCCATAAAAGAATTCGTTTTTAGATGGAATGCAAGACCAGGATATAAAATACCTTCCACACTAAAAAAGATGAATTTTGGAAGAATGCCAACAAAGGTACATGTGGAAATTGAAGGTAATATTGAAGACGATGTAAATATATTAGTGCATGATAAAGAATCAGGTACAACTGAGACATATTCATATAACTTATATCGCTCTTTTAATGTGTGGGGCTCTACTTATGATATTGAACTTTCAGGTTATGGCGAGAATGACAATTTTAACATTCTTCTGAGATATGAAAGAGGTGAATTCTGATGTACAATATTATCTATTTTCGTGATGCAGTAGATAATCCTTTGACTGATACAGTCTTCTATGATCCATTGGATCCAGCAAAAAGGATTTACAGTGCTACGATTTCAAAAAAAGAGAATGAAGCAGATGTTCTGACAATCGAAATCAATAACAATCATTTTCTTTTTAATACAATCATTGAAAGAGCTGATCCTCTCAATCATTATTTTAAAGTCTATAGAAATGATACAAGAAAAGATGATGATTGCATCTTTTACGGGAGAATGGTTTCTTTCGAAAGGACCTGGAATAATCGTATTAAATTAACATGCGAAGGTGCCTTGGGTTTTCTTAAAGACAACTGGTGCTTTATTACGAATCAGGAAATCGATAATGGCAGTGTTTATAAAAACATACTTCTTAATAAAGTTGGACTTTTTCCGCGTGGTGGAAGAAAAATCAATATAGCTGATGGTCGAGAAAGATATTATATGCGTTCAACGCGTGAGCGTATAAACAAGGTGCCACGAAAAATCAACAATTTTTATGTAGACGGCGTAAAAGTTAGCAGTTCAAACATAAATGATTTTTTTTCTTACGGAGGAAGAGCTGATTACAACGACTTCGATATGAATACCTCTGATGAATATAAGACAATGTCTAATTATGATGCAATGCAAAAATGTCTGAATGCAAAAGATATAAAAGCATATGCAACTATAGACACAAGTAAGTGTACTCTTCCTGATTATGTGAGAGGAATAAATACTGATAATGTTGTAGACAAAGATAGAGCTTTAGTCGCAATTCATTATCTAACTCATTATCGTGATACTGACAAAATTATTGAATTTGGCAAAAATCTTATTGATTTTACTGAATCAATATCAGAAAGCGATAGGTACACAGCAATGTATCCTGAATTTTGGGATAGTATAAGCGCATCTCAAATCAATGTTTCAAATTACTACGCAGAAAAGCAGATTGCAGATCACGGCATTATTGCACACATCAATGATATGACGAAAGCAGCTGAACAGTATGGTGATCAGCCGCATATTATGAGAGACATCATTTACAGAGAGATCTCTAAGCAGATTCCGACAAAAACTCTTAACATCTCATTTATTGACTTGTCAAATTTAGGCATAGAAGCTGATGAGATAAGACTTTATGACAATGTAAGGATATTGAGCAAGCCTCATAATCTGGATATTGTGCTTCCTGTCACAGAAATTCATTATGATCTTAAAAATCCGCAGGATTCAATTGTGCAATTGGGAAAGACATTTAGTACACCAATCACAAATTACATAAAGGAGATGAGATAATGTATACATTCAATGTTGATGATCAAGTGCTTGCTAAATATGATACAGCAGCTTTTGCAACTTATTCAGTGAATGCGCCTAAGCTCTATTTCAGTTTAGGAGATAGCTGGATTGATGGAATTACAATCGTGAGATTTACTGATTCATCATACACAAAAAATTATGATGTTGTGATGGAAAAAACAGGCGATACAGGATACGTTAGATGTCCAGCGGAAGTCATGACGGATTCGAGATTTTATATTGCGTGCAAAAATACACTTGATGATGAAGTGCTTACGACTAACGAGATTGTCATCAATGCTGAAAAAAACAATTTTGGCGAAAGCGGACTAACACCATCTCAAACTCAATCACTAGAAAATCAGCTTTTAGCAAAGATGAATCAAATTAATGATATAAAGACAGGATTAAAAAAATGCTTGAATGTATTCAAGCAGGTAATCTATAAAGATGATGCAGATTCCACAATTTTGGAAGAATTTGAAAATTATATTAATAATCTTTAAAAAAGGAGGAAAACACAATGAAAGTAGATTATGGAGGACATGTTTATGAATCATATAATATTTAATGTCGACGGGCAGAGACTATACTACAATCAGAAATGCTACTTTTCAACTGACACTATCGATATGCTTTACGTCAATTTTGAATTTGTAGAGGATGATTCAGGGCATATTTGCGGTGAATGGGATTTGCCGCATCTTTGGGCGCAGTTCCATGATGAAAATGGAAACGTATATGTCAAGCCAGTTGAAGACAACACATGCTCTATTCCATTCGATTGTCTGAGACAGAATGAGTTCAAAATGACTCTTTTTGCTACTGACACAGAGGATTATATGGTATGTACAAAGCGATATACAACAAATGAAATTGCATTCAGGTTTAGCGGTTCAGCAAATCTCAACTACGACGGTGGAGTCAGTCCAGATGAACCTTTGCCTATGAATTGGCAGATTCTTCTTGACAGGGTTGATGCGTGTGAAAACACTGCTGATGATCTTCAAAATGAATTAAATGAAAGAACATCTGCATTCTTGAGTGCTGAAGAAGATGGCGTTTACATCAATTACACTAAATAATAATAAGGAGGATATATAAATGGAAGATAAATACAAATTACCAAGCGCGGAGCAGTTCGATAAGTTAAATGCTTCGGTTACTGAAGTTGGAAATATTATTGCTAAAGCTAATGGTATCAACAACACTAATTCGTGGACTGAATTAGCATCATTGGTACGTTCTGGAAAAGCTAAGCAGTTCTTTGACTACGGAGATCAGATTGAAGAAGATTGGATTGATGTTGATAATAGCAATAGAGCGTATTCAAATGTCTGGGATATTGCTAAATTTGAAGATGTAGAAACAAGAGAAGGCACTATTAAAGGAATGTTCTTAAAGTCGCACTGGGCGACATTAAAACCAATTCAGTTCTCTCACAATAGAGCATTCTACGCTTGTAGAGATGGATTAAGCGCAGGAACTTATCACGTCACATTAGGTGGTGACTGGGGTGATAACGCTAAAAAAGATAAATCATATCAGTTTACAATTACTAATGACGTACCAACAGGCGGTAAACTGGCTGGTTTCTATTCGATGCCCGATGTTGATCCGCAAAATTGGAAAGTATATGTGTATGCCGAGAACGGTATTGATATTTTAGAAAATGCTATTACTGTTACTGAAGGTACAGAAGGTACATCATTAGGAACATTGAAGCTTAATGAAAGAGACGGTAACTTAAACTCAATGCAAGAAGCCGGATATGGTAATAACGACTGGGAAATCTCAGCATACAGACAATACCTAAATTCTCGAAAAGGAAAGGGTGAATGGTGGACTGCTCAAGATGAGTGGGATATTGCTCCAGAACAGTTAAATACAGTAAGTGGATTCTTATGTGGAATCAGCGATGAGTTATATAATTCAATGAAAACCGTTAAAGTAAAAACATGGAAAAATAATCCGACACATGGTGGCATTGAATCATACACATATGACAAAGTGTTCTTGCCTTCAAAAGAAGAATTATATTACACTCCTCAGAAATCAGGAGAAGGAACATATTACCCATTAATGAAAGAACAGTTAGGATTAGACAGCCCATTGGCTGACTACACTAACTATGATCCGAACATTACATATGCTATTGAAAATCATAGCTCCGCACAGTATGTGCGTCTTCGCTCTGCCATTCTCAGCGGTGCGATTAGTGTGTGGTATGCGTACTCGTCTGGCTATGTCGACGGCATCAACGCGACT
>OCTW010846003.1_pt1 | contig 19196 bp, 16 predicted proteins | sample 1539671 | NCBI WGS metagenome assembly OCTW01 (sample SAMN02144230, study PRJEB22623) | gut metagenome | biome: sheep rumen | host: Ovis aries | place: New Zealand
TCCATCGCTGCGCTAACGCTATCTCCGATCATTTCAGCATAATCTTCAAACTCAGACATAACTGTGAATGCGTGCTGCATTTTATCAATAGCACCCTGGATTGCTTCTGCAGAAACAGCACCATACTTTTGTACCGACAGTGTTGCTTCTTCGACCGTCGTTCCATGTGCAATACAAGTCTGATTTAATACTTGGAACGCTTCGTCAATTTCTTCTGCCGATGCGGTTCCACTTATTTTCAGCTCTGTATAATTGGACATTGCTGTAAGGATCTCCTGATTCACCTGTTTATGGCTATTCTGAAGTTTCTTAATAACAGCATCCAAAGTTGTACCATGATCGGTACAAGTCTTAGTTAACTTATTAAACTGTTTCTGAATATCTTCCGCAGATGCCGTACCACTTGCTTGTAAATCATGGTAAGCTTGTGCTTCTTTCAGAATCTCAACGTCAACATCTTTTTCAGCATTAAGTCTTGCTTTTAACTTGTTGATCAGGATGACGTTCATACGAGCCATCATACCCATTGTAGCTGCTTGTGTAGCATATGCTTCTTTATTGGCGAATGCGGTATTCAACTTTTCAACTTGATCCGCTGTCATTTTGAGCATACCAGCAACTTTAGGATAAGCGGCTACACCTTCATCAAGAATTGACTGAACAACTTGCTTGTTGAAGCCTTTCAGTCCAAGATTCATAACACGCGTGTAGAAACGAGAATAACCTTTCACCTGTGAATCGGCATTACGTAAGATTTCATCAGGTGTCATTGCTTCAGAGACTTTACTATCAAATTTCGTGAAGAAATCCATTCCACTCGATACCTGCTCTTTGATCTTAGTAAACGCCTGTACAAATGCTTTCTGCACTTCAGCAATACGATCCTGAGCATTTTCAGCAGCATCATCTGTCGCATCTTGCGTACTATCAGAAGCGTCTTTTGATTCCTGATAAATCTCCTCACAAAGTTCTCCAAATGCACCCTGAGCTGCAAGCATTGGTGATACGTTCTCAACAAGCCCCATAGCACCGCCATAAGTCTGCGCGTATTCTCCAATAACCTGTGAAGAATACTTCATAAAGTCTGCTAATTCTTTTTGGGATTGGGCAGCTTTTTTAGATGCATCTCCAGCTCCACCTACTCCTTTACCAGCTTTATTAGCTGCATCTCCAACGCCGCCAAAAGATTTTGTAAGATCATTATTGCCGTCCGTTAACTGCTGAATTGAACCAAGAAAATCCTCAGGATTAACTATGTTCATATCACCGGTAATGTCCGTCTTCTTAGCATTCGCTTTCTTTTCAGCAAATTTTTCACTTAAACCATTGGCTGTGGAAAGATCCTTGGCAGCTTTTGCGGCTGTTGCAGCATTCTTTTTACTGTTAAAGCTCTTGCCAGTAAACCACGTTATAGCACCATTTAGCTTACCGCTAACACTAGACAAGAATCCTTTAACCGTATTCGCAAACCCACTATTAAACATCTGGCCAAGTATGCCACCACTATTTTTAAACTCGCCACTGTAAGATGACAATTCAGTTAAAATATTAATGGCACCGGCATCACCTGCACCAGTAACAGAAGTCACAAAGGAATCTTTAAGAGTACCACCTACCAATTCTGCGGCGTTTCCAACAAGATCTTTATTCGCTATCATATCCTTGGCAATATTCAGATCTAGATGTCCGCCCCAAATATCAGTGAATGCAAGAGGTCCTTTTTCGGCCGTTGTTTGATGTAAGTAACTCCAAATTTCTCTAGCAACACTGTAAGCTGCGGCTCCAACCTTTGGAATGCCACTCGACAGACCAGAAGCTAAGTTATGTGCTAAATCTCCGCCCCAGGTTGTAGCTTCTTTAGCAAGATCAGCCACAACAGCGAAAGATTCTTTGAATGCATTAAAGCCAGCAGAAATAGCCATTAAGCCTGCAGCGGCAATTGTTAATCCTTGACCAAAAGCAGTTAATCCAGCGCCAGCTGCTAATCCACCAACACCAATAGCCGCAAGGCCAAGTCCAAGCGGAATTAATGCCGCGCCAACTTTCGCAAGAGGTCCAGCTAAGGCATTGAATGCATTTGCGTATTGCGTCATCTCCGCAAGGAATGCAATGAACGATTGAACTTTTGGTAAGAATTCTCCCAAAGCAGTCGTCACAATTGCAATAGCGGCCGCAAACGCAAGGAACGCACCACCCATAGCTGCAATAGCAGGGGTCGCTACAACAAGACCAGCTGAGAATATACTAATAACAGCTGTTAAAGCAGCAATACAAGCTGTAAACACACCCATTACAAGAATAATGTTTAGAGCACTCTTTAAATCCAACTGACCAAGAGCAAGCGATAGAATTGTTAAACTACCAGCAAATGCAACAATCATAACCGACATGGATAACAGATTAATAGCGTTAGCAGCTTGTGATACTGTTGCTAAAATTCCAACACAAAGTGCTAAAGTACCCATTGATGCCATTAATGACAATGTAACGCCAAGTAACTGATCTGCCGGTATTGCTGCCAAATTCGTCGCCACCAGACCAAGCATTGAAACTGCTACACCTAGTGATATAACAGAAGCAACAAATCCTAATACATCCATTCCAGTCATCTTTTTAACTGCTGGAGCAATAAGATCAATAGCTAAACCTAGTCCAACTGCCATTAATGCCATACTAGCAGAAGCTGCTAATGCCTGATCCCAAGGTTGTGTTGCTAATGCAGATGCAACTTGGCCAAGTATAGCAACAGATCCACTAAGAGCAACCATTACTGCTATTGTCTTAAGAATCGTTCCGGCACCAACTTTAACAGAAGCAAATTTAGATAGGGATTTACCAATAATTTGAACAGCGGTACCTAATCCGATTGCCATAGCAGCAACACCGCCAGCACCAGCCGCGGCCTGTTCCCAAGGATGATTTGCTAATTCATTTGCAACTTGTCCGCATACATAAATTGCACCAGCCATAGCTGCCATTGTTACAACCATAGCGGAAATATTTCCAATAACTTTTAATGGGCCTTTATTTCCATTTGCTTTCGAAATAGATGTAAACACACTACCAATTAATCTTCCAGCAATGCCAAGCGATAAAAGCATTGCAACTAATTCACCAGTTGCTGTGACAGATTTTTCAATTGGCATTGCTGCTAATTCTTGGCAAATGTAATTCATTGCAAGAAGGGCAACGATCATGGTGCTCACTATAGGAATAACAGCTTTCGGATTCGCTTTGTCCATCATCTGAACAGATTTTGCAAGTGCCAGCATCATTCCGGCTACCAAACCAATACCAATAGCAATTGGTCTCCATGCAACGCCAAATAACGCAAGAATTGGAACAAGTAAGTACGTTGCTGCAACAAGAGCAAGAATAGCTCCTGCAATCTTTCCAACATTCACATTATCAAGCAAACGTAACGCATGCGTGAATATTGCAATTGTAGCCATCACGCCCAGAAGACCTTGCGTAAATTGTTCTGGATCAATCTTACCAAGTAAAGCAATGGCTCCAACTACTGCAAGAATACCAATTGAGAACTTTAGCATTGCAGAGCCTATTGTTTTTAAATTCTCGACACCAGTTGATAGCTTCGAATTAGATAAGATTTGAAGGACGGTATATAATCCCATAAGACCGCCACAAAGCATGACAAGATCTGGCAGAACATCGCCAGAAAACTTCCCGAGTTTCACAATAGCCTTACTCAGAACAAGCAATGATACTGCTAATGTACCAATAGATAATGCCATTTTGAGCGTCATGCGAGAAAGCGCATCTGTAATTGCTTTTCCAAACGCTACAACAGCAACTAAGCCGCCAATAGCAACAACTAGCCCTGCTATAAGACTTGCAATGGCTGTTATTTTGGCTTCTTTGGGAAGACTCATTAGCGCTGCAAATGCCGCAACTAATTGTGCACCAAATAAAGTAAATTGAGCCGTAATAATTTTAAATAGCCCAATGCTCATACTAATAGCAATGTTTAATGCAATTAATCCGCCACCAAATGCCGCAAAACCAGCCCCAAGTTTTATTAAAGTTAGAGCTGCTATTGTCATTGAACCAGATAAACCAGCTATAATTTCAAGCACACCGACTAAAGCTACAAACAACGATATTAGAACTACAACTGGTGAAAACATTTTAAATAATGCATCATAAGCTGTCGCAGAAGTCTTAATAAAATGCGATGTAACAATGGTGATAACTCCAAGGATTGCAGAAACTTCAAGCAAAATAGCTCCAAACTCTAATAGAGCCAATCCAATTGCTGCAACACCAGCTGGATTAATGCTATTAGAAATTTGAGAGATAGCAAACGTAACACCTATTAATCCACTTGCAATAAGGCCAAGTAATACTACAGCGTTTGTAAGACCGTCAGCGTTATAAGTAGCAACAACTGATAGAAGAGCAAGAGATCCAGCAATTAATCCAATACCGATAGCAATATCTCTAAAACGCTTAGCATTATTTTCTTTTGTAAGAGAGTTGAAGAAAGCAGTAATTGAACCTGCTGTTCCGGATATGGAAGATGCCATCATTTTAATCGAACTTCCAACTCCCATAAATGCATTACCAAACTTATCAAGCGTTGCTCCTGCTGCTGTAACAGCTTTATTCAAAGCTCGAACTTGTAAAACATATGCAATCAGCGATCCTACAGCTATAACACGCTGCCAATCAATGTGTGTAATCGTATTAAAAATCTTAGCAAGTGGGTTATCAGAGTCTTTAAAATTATTGATAGCTGTCCCAAGATTCTTAAAAAAAGTATTAATATTGTGGCCAACAGATGAGGTGGCATTTCCTGCTCCAAGAACACTTGCAGACATTGCATTAAAGTCACCACTAATACCCTGAATGTTGGTTCTGACATCTTTAATATTTTTATTCGTCTCATCTAAAGACTCTTTACCAGTCTTTAAAAGATTAAGTACGGTATGAAATGGAGATTTAAACTTAAATATATCGGTAATTCCTTTACCAATTAATGTGATTACACCAAAGATTTTCTTACCGATTGCTTCAACAAATGTTAAAAGATTGGCGAAGCTATTTAGACGAATCCCCTTGAGACCAGTAATCTTTTCAGCAACAGCATTAATAATTGATACAGCAAATTCCTTGAATTCAGATAATTTAGTAGTTAGAATTGAAATAATATTAGAAGCTTGAATCTTTGAAATAAGAAATTGAACGCCGTTAATAATTTCTTTAATTGCCCATACTGCTATAGCCGCTACTAACTTTAGGCCAGTAGTAATAGCTTGGAATATCTTTGAAGAAGATATCTTTCCAACAAGAGATGTTAATTTTGTACCTAATGCCTTTATAGCAGTAACAATGCCATTAATTATTCCGGATGTTTTGGAAGCGGTAGAATTGAAGCTAATAAAATGTTTTAAAATACCAATTCCAATAATGATTTTGAGAATAGAGGCCAATGAGCCAAATCCAAGTCCACCTGCCATGATCGACTGGACAGATTTTAAAACCGTAATAATAGTAAGAAAAGAAATAATTTGTTTTGCATAAGGTCTAAGAGCGTCAAATACATTCTTAATAGTTCCAAATACTGTAAGAAATACTTCTTTTACATGGATCATCTGCTCTCTAGTAAGTTCGAGTTTCTTTGTAAAGCCTTCTAGAGAATTTGTTGCTCCAGCTAATTTATTTCCATCTAGCGTCCCAAACACTTCTTCGAACGCTTCTTTGATCGGTTCAATAACTCGATGAATTCCATTTATTACATTAAGAAAACTCTTAATTAATGCGTCTCTTCCACCAGCATTTCTCCATTCTTCAAGAAGATTATTTCTAGCAGAAGTAAACTTATCAGAAATATCTATGGCAAAATTACAAATGCCAGTCCAAAGTTTTCTTACTTCATTAACATTGCCGAAGATCAGTTCATAACTTGTAGCCCAGCCTGAACCAATTGCATCTTTAACGGCATCAACAACATCGCTCCAAGTACGACATTCCTGCGCTGCCTGGAAAGCAGCCTTTGAGAATTCCGTTGTAGAATTTGTGGCTTTATCGTTCTTAAAAGTGTACTCTTCTTCACTCCAGTTAGCTTTATTGATGCCGGCAGTATATTCTCCCATAACCTTGCGGAAGACGTCCATTGTAAGCCAGCCCTTTTTAAGTGATTCATTAAAATCTTTATTGGCTCCAGCTGCGATTGCCGTTTTACCAGCAGCATCAATCATTTGCTGCTTAAGCTTAGCAGATGCAATATTTCTTGTACCAAGAGCTTGCGCCCAGTCTTGGTACATAAGATATCCTCTAGATGCTGCCTGCGTTAACTGATACATACCAGCTGATACTTCTCTAGCACCAACACCAGCTCTAGCGCCTGCAAGGGCAAAGCCTTTAACAGTAGTTGTAAGATGACTAAGATTCTTATCACCAGAGGCAGTAAGCTTTGCCATACTATCGATCATATCCGTAAAGTTATACGAAGTCTGATCAGAGAACCAAGCAAGATCATCAACAGCTTTTTGCACGTCTTTAAACGATGCGCCAGTAGTTGTCATTAGAGTAGAAACGGCTTTTGTCTTTTGACCAAATTTGTCAAAGCCATCCGTCATACTGTTAATACCGGTAAGTGTTTTGGCACAATTAACACCCATTCGATACAGGGAATCGGTAATATTGTTTACTACTCGCTGACTTGCGACGCCAGCAACAGAAAACGCATTCTTTAAATTGGCAGCACTTCTGCTTATAGAAGAAAGTTTAGAATCCGCCGACCCTAAAGCATTTTCGAGGCCACGAAAAGAAAGACCAGCGTTTGCTTTTGTGTTTTTCTCAATAGAATCATTTAATTTATTTAATGATAGAAGGGTTTGCTGAACACCTGCTTCAAACTGTGCATTATCAAATTGCATCTGCACGACACGTTGTTCGGTTGTACTGCTCAAGAGTTCTGCACCTCCTCCCAAATATCTTTCTCAATTTTGTCAAAAACTGGTCTAAGAGCTGGATTTATATAATCTATTCCTTCAACCCAACCGCCAGTTCCAGTCCCATGGCCATACTGAATCATAATTGCTACGTTAAAATAATCTTTTTTGACATTGGTGTTATACCAATTTAATGACAGTCTTTCGCCGTCATCATTAATTTCATATTCCCAAGAATTTGCAGTTAATCCAGTATCTTTTGGTGTTGCTTTGCTGAGGGCTTCAACCCCAGCCTGCCCGAATTTATCAAGGTTTCTTAAGAATCTCTTCTCTTTCATTGCACGCAAAAACTTAAACGTTTTTTCAAAATTACCTTTTTGTTGCATTCGAATCGTTATAGTTTTTGCCATTATGATCACCTCAATGAATTAAATAATCAGACATATATGTTCATCTTCTTTCTTATGTGATAAAATCCTTTATAAGGAATGCTGATACAAAATATGTCAAAGCGAGGAAGAAAAAACAATGGTTAAGATGGTGTCCTTACAATGCCCGAATTGTCATGCAAGCATAGAAGTGAAAGAAGGGTCTAAATTCTGTTATTGCACGTACTGTGGAACGAAAATTCTTCTTGATGACGATTCTGTCCATACGGAAAATATCAACATTACACATAACGATATTAGTGCTGTTGAACAGGATAAATTGCAGTATGATCACCAAGATAAAGTCTTTAAACAAAGCCTTATTACATTTGGCGGGCTGTTCGCAATTTTAATAATTTGGATGTTAATAGCACGCTTCCTTTAACCTGAAGTGTGGAATTTTGCTCTTCTTGCTCTATTAATTTCATCGTTCTGGCGCATGATATCAGAACGAGACATTTTCTTAGGATTGTTTTTAGCATTGGCTACTTGAATAAGCATGAGCAAGTTATTCAAGTGCCATTTTTCACATTCAAAAGGAATGTTTAAAGCTGTCATATAATAATAAATTAATTCACTTGTTAAAGTTTCTTGTAATCCACCACCGCCTCTTTTTGAATTATTACTAATCGTTGTGGCAGTCATTGGATCGTGAATGTAATCAGTTATTTTCTTTAAAATTTCTGGTTCATACTGTATGGAAGAGATAACATAAGGATCTACATTTTTATCGATGCACATACAGCGAATATAATACAAACTTTCTTCTGTTGTATTTGGACCTTTATGAAGGCCTAAATAAGGTCTCTTATATTTTTGTTCCCATTTGGTAAGAGAAATTAGAGAATGCTCAAGACGAAGAGTGGTTTCTTTGGTTGTAAAAAACTCTTCCTTTCGTGCATCCCAATATTCATGCGCTGGAATATGTATCTCAAGCATTCTCTACCCTCCTCCGATATTATCCTTTAAAATCAGCAGGAATTACTTTATCCTTTGCTTCTTCTTTTTTCTTAGGAACAACATCATTCACAAATTTAGTAGCTGCATCAGCATCTGTTGCAAGCCTCATATAAATCTGCGAATAAGCATTTGTCTCTGTAAATTCTTTTGTAATTTCGTCGTTCTTAATGAATCTCCTACCATCAGGAGACTTAACACCATAAGCTTTCTTAATCAGATCTTCGAAGATCTCAATCAGTCTTGGTGTATCCTGAGCAGCAACAATTCTATTAATCATTGCAGAAAGACCACCTTCGGTGCCAAACTGCATCTTTGTAATTTCTGCTTCTGTAAAGTTGAAATAGAAATCTTCTGTTCTTGTATTTCCATCAAAGTCGGTGTATGTTTCAGTAATCTTATGCATAAGTTTTAGTCCTCCATAAAATATAAGTGTGGCCTGATACAATTACTCATACCAGGCCAATCTAATTCTTTTAATTACGCTGTCTTCATCATTGTAATAACTTCATCCGGAAGAGGAAGTCTAGCTGCTGCCGTAGCAGAACCATAAAGAACGTCTTCAAGTGCTTTCAGCTTCTCCGCATCAACCTTTGTAGAATCGATCTCAAGCAGGGCTGTAGGCTTCGCATTCTCAATAGCTGTAACCGGAACAGGAGTTGTTGTGAACTCGTAGGAGAATTCAATTCCTTCCGGACTATCGTTAACGGTCTGGTAATCTCTTTCAGAAGGAGATACTGTAGCGTTATAGATCAGGTGAAGCTTGTATCCATGATCCATACCATCAGCGTCATTACCAATTTTCGAACGATAGCAGAAACCGAACGGATTTCTCTTCTGCTGTCCAATAATAACGCCTGTAGTACCACCCTGTGCAGCGCCATCGCAAAGAGCGAATTCATCCGGATATGTATAGCACTTAATTGTGCCACCAAAGTCTTCTGCACCACGAATGGAACCGTACTTAATATTATCGGCATAGAACTTATTCTCATCTGCTCCAGACGGAGAAAGAGTTACACCAGTCATACCATTCCATGCAACACCCTTCGGATAAGCACCGTTAACCTGTGCGTAAAACACACCTCTGTCAGTACCTGTTTCATACAGCTTCTCACCAACAGCGTCCCAAGTAAGTCTCTTAAAAGTATCGGGCATTTAAATTTTCCTCACTTTCTTAAAAAGATAAATCATACGTATCGTTATAAATCCCATCAACCTTATGACTTGAGTCAAATGAACAAAAAGGAAGAGCCTCTGGTAAGATTTCTACCAAAGACTCTTTCGGAGATTTATAGCAATGCGTAATTGTATATTTACCATATTTCATGTAACTTTTATTGTCAGCCGCTTTTGTTTTAACTCCATTAAAGGAATATACAATAGCGGGATATTTAATTTGTGTTCCTGTCGGAGGTTGAAAATAGCAATTCTTCGAACCAAGAACAGCACATAAAATATCATGGAGTTCCGTCCGTGGTCTCATCTTCTTCCCCCTTATACAAGTTACCAAAGGTGAGAGTTAGCCTAGGGTAACCCACTTCAACAGAACTAACTCTCCACTTTGATCCCATGAATTCGACATACAATATATTTTGGAAGCTATCCAGAAGGTAAGGATCTGCAATCACACTCAACTGGTTCGTTACTGCAATATCTCTGTTAATCTGATCAGATAGCTGGTCTCTTTTAGAGATGCGGGGTAAGTCTCCAAAATACTGCCTTATTACTGGCTTGTCTTCCCAAATACCTGGTTCAGTCTCAACTTGATTGCTGAACGCTATATTACCAAACCATTTCATGGATAGCTAACCTCCATTTTGATCACTCAGATCAAGCACCAGCTCCACTAGGAGTTGTTACATCTTTCTCAACAGCAACAAAGGAAACGATATGAGTGAGAGCACCAGAGAATCTAGTCTCAATCAGGCTCTTCAGCTGGTTGAAGTCGATATCAAACTGATCAAACTTCGTGATCTGGCCACCCTTTACAGCACCAACAACATAATCTGCAATGTTGCCATAGATACCAAGCAGCTCCTTCTTCTTACCATCAGAAGTTGTTCTGGTCTTTCCAGCGAACTCCTTCACACGATAAATATTCTTTACGCCAAGAGCCGTTGCAAGCTCAGCTTCAGTATTGTAGATACGACGACCATTCATATCCCTTGCAAGCAACATCGTGTTGAGTGTATTTGGTGTGCAGAAGAAATCAGGAGTGCCTGTTCCTCTATAGTCTTCTGTTGCATGCAGAAGGGTAGAAACCATAGCTTCGGCCATAACGTATTCATCACCGAAATTCGCAGAAGTGTTTGTTCCCTGCAGAGACTTCTTCATGGCAGCAAGATCAATGTCAACGTGCATTGTGTAAAGATCATCATCAGTCCAGATAGGACGGATATGTGTAGGCCAAATCTTGTCCGGATCATCGTCCAGGCGGCCATCACCAATCAGAATTGCACGAGCAATTGTCTCATTAAGCATAAGCTTATCAATGTTATACATAAACTGAACATAATCGAAATCAGTGATATCTACAACATCATCTCTATTCAGAGCATCCTTAACGTAAACAGTCTGAGGATCTGTCGTTCTTCTAAGCAGAGCAGGAGAGCCCGGAAGAGTCTTCTTGTTGCCCTTCTTATAACCCTTTGCCATCAGATTTTCTGCATCACGAATATCAACCTGCGTTGTTCTAACTCGAGCAATAGGGGACTTCGTTACGCCATTAATAACACGGTTTACCCATCCCTGGTCGTTAGTAACAAGCTCAGGAGCACCAGGATTTAACTCCTTGTAATCAGGGAACAGCTTCTCAACAGTGCCAGCCGGGAATCCACTAGACGGAGCGATGTCAGCATGCGCCAGATCAAGATCGTGTTCATTTGCATACATCTTCATTGCGTTCTTAAACGTGCCAACCGTCGGATCCTTAGCGTTCTCAAGGATTTCAGCCTGATCGCCGTGGGAGAGATATGTATCACGCTCGGTATCGCCATCAAATACATTGTGCTTCATAGATTTTTCTCCTTCATTGTTAGAATTTTTAGCCTCAGCAATTGCCTGGTCAACAAGAAAGTCAACAACTTTCTTCTGTTTGTCTGTAAGAGTGTTATAAACATCTTTTACAGTTTCTTCGGATTCCTTCTTATCATCCGGTTCAGATTTAGTATTAAGTTCATCTTTTAAAGAATCAGAATCGGAATGCTTCACAGATTCCTTACTTTCGTCTTCTGTATCTTCTGTTTCCTCATCAGAAGTACCCTTCTTTTTCTTTTCTTCCTCAAGAATCTGACCAACAAGAATTGCAACTGCTTTCTTCTGTTTGTCTGTAAGAGTGTCATAAACATCTTTTACAGTTTCTTCTGAATTGGTATTGGAATTAGTATCCATCTCTTCTCCTTCCTCGTCGGAATGATAGACTTCGAGACCGCCATAACCAACAAAAGAAATAACGGCTTCGTCATCACTCATATCTCCATGCGCCATCACAGAGTCGATAATGGCTCCTTTATTTGCTCCGGCATGAACAAGAGAGACTTCCCTAATCATTCCATGAACAACATCTCCGCCTCGCTGAATCAAATGATTTGCATAAATAGACAACGCACAAATGTCATTGTGTTTAACAACTTCTTTTGCACGTTTTCCACTTTCTGTATTATTGAATGAGCAATAGGCATAGACACCTTCCGGACGATTTTCAAGATCTGCGTGACCAAGTACTTCATCTACCGAATCATGCATATGGTTCCAAACAAGCGGAACCCGAGTCCCATCCTGGTCGGCAAAAGCATCTCTTCTAATTGTTCTTCCATCGGAGCAAAGGATGTCGTTCTTTGTTGCCCAACCAGCAAAATCGTAATTAGCCATTTTGAGCATCTCCTTCACTTACATTGTTTAAACTTGATAAAATTTTATTCGTCGCATCGTCAGCTTTTGTCTGGGCATCTTGGTCGGATCCGTCTTTCGCTTGATTTAAGTTTGGATTACGAAGCTCATCTGCATTCTCTGCTTTCGAAGGCTTCTTACCAATTTCTGCTCTAAGTTCATTCGACGACATAATTTCATTTCTTCTGAACTTATCAGCAATATCAGCAAGCTGACTAACAGGAACTAACTTAAATGGATCTCTAAAATACACAATCGACTGCTTTTGTGCACGAGCTGTTTTGGATAAGAATTTCCTTTTAAACTCATCACAAATAGCATTACAGATAGGCGTGATCGTTGTGTTATAGAAATTAATCATTGCTGCTTCATCGGCAGTTCCATCTATAACAGCTTGTGTTAATCCAAGTTCGTTATATAGCTCAGCTGTTAAGTCTTTGACCTGCTCCCACAAATTATTTTCAAGTGGACGATTTAACTGTGTGATGTGCTCTGCTGCATCTGCATAAGCAACACCATATTTTGATGAAGATAGCTGCGTTTCAATATCTTTACGTCTTAACTCAGCTTCTTGGCGTCTCCTTTCCGAATGTATGGTATAAGGTAAACCAATTAGCAAATTCAATTTTCCACTTGATGTGTTGGTGTTCATTCGCTCTAAGTTATTAATTGTGCGAACCAATCTTTGCAGCGTGGAATTTGGTTCATTCATAATTGAATAGAACGGATTTGCAATAATGCCAACTGCCGATTTAGGCAATTTCACATCTTCGAAACGACCAGTTCTCTCGTTATACAAATGAACAAGAACCTCAGACGGATACCACATCAGAATCTTGCCAACTCGAAGTTCTAAAACGTCAAATTTTTCGCTTTCTGTAGTTGGGTCAAAATCTGTATCAGTAGGAACGACAGCAATAACGCCTTCATCAAACATGGATTCTACAAGATCTTGAATAAAAGCTCGACCGGTTTGGTCTATGTTCGCTTCTAAAGTCAGACAGTTATTTAATCCAGATTGCATTGTCTCGGAATACTGCCCTTCTTCATCTAATCTTGCATGCACAAATTCAATAGACGCGACGCTAACAGAAATTTTGTTATAGACTTTAGCTACGACTGTTCTTTCAGTTCCTCTAGAATATCTTAAAATATCAGGTCGATAGCTTGATCCATTAACTATTTCCCCATAGAATGCTGTTTGTCCCGTCGGATCTCGTCCGAGAAAAGCGTTCCATCCGGAACGAATACGTTGCATAAACGCTGCCATATGGTGATCTCCTTTTATTAAATTGAAAGACGTAAAGTATTATTATTTAGTGATACTGTTACTTTACTGTTCCAATCTTGTCGTTCTTCTGATGTGATGTGTATTTCTTTATTAGCAATATGCGATTTAATTTCATTCAAAGTATCTTCAAATAAAAAAGGCAGATCAACAATGTACGTTGATCCGTCTCCAACTTTAATTCCAGGCATTATGTCACCAGAATCTTTGTGAAAATAATCTGAATAAATATATAAACAGCCTTTAGCAGAAATGGCGTTTTCTTTTGTTTTCCATTCTTCTGTCGAGAAGTAATAAACACTCTTTTTAGATGTTGCAAATGGAAGATCAATTAAATGACTGTCGCCATCACCAATCTTAAAGGCTGGAATGAAAGTATTACCTTCTTTATCGTAATCGCTATAAATGTAAATAGTACCTTCACGCGGAACGATGTCCATACTATTCCAATGTTCTGTCGTTCCATAAAATACACAAGTAGAATCTATGATACGCGGAATGTACAACGATTCTTCAATATTTAGATTTGAATGTAAATCACTTGCTAGCTCTTGCGATGATTGCATTTTGCCAGTAATTGTTTCCTTATTTTCCAAAGAAACTGATTGAGGCATTAGTACACCTCCTCAGTTATTTTGAACGAAGAGGGTGTAATAAATGTATCTACAAATCCATCTTTTGTTGTTAACTCCACATCATATACGTATGTTCCAAAATTAAGATTTTTAGTGTCTTCTGGATCTATGCGTAAAGTCATAGAATCTATTGGAATCTGCTTAAGAATCAATACTTCATCGTCGGTGTATTTTTTCTTCAAAGCAAACCGAATTTTATCTCCATCTTGAGGAGTATATGGCTTACCATCTTTCGTTAACTTGATTGTTAAGAGTAATGTGTCTCCTCTTGTTAGAGAAATGGTAGTCCCACTAATTTGTGAGCTCATTATTTATCCTCCTTCAAGAATTAGAAATACATACATTATTCGTGCTTAAGTGCTTCTTCAACCTGCGGACGAATAATGGCTGGTACAGAAGCAATTGTTCTGCGTCCCATCCGAATTAGTATTACATATACTTTAACCATTGCAGAATAATCAGCCATTTGTTACCTCCGGAGTAGTTGTATCTGTAGTTGCTGCCGTTGCTTCAAATAGAGAGGCAATTGCATCGAGAGCAGACGCGACATCGTTTTTATTTGTCTGGATATCTTCTGACATTTTTGTTGCATTTGTCTTCAACGACTGCAGAGAGTCATTAATAGAGTCAATATCCTGAAGTTTAATTTTCTGCAAATATAACTTGAAGACCATTCCTTCTTCAGCAGATTCAGCTCTTACTGTTGGCTTATCTTCATAACCGTGGTATTCTCCAACGGCAACACTTTCGTCATTGTAGAGGTAAATATCACCGCTGTAAGCCTTCAGATCTGAAGATAAATCATCAAATTTTACAGATGAAGAGGGTAATGTAATAAACAATCCCTGAACAGAATCTGTCATAACGGAACCGATTAAATCGAATAACTTACCGCTATTACCAAATTTAATTTTCATCGTTCGCTCCTTATTCAAAAGAATCTTTATTTAGCTTATATGCTATATACGCATCCATAGAAGCTGCTACAGCATCAATTTTTGCTTCATAGCTTTTCTTCATTAGTTTCTTATTTCCGTTTGTATCCTGGATCACAATACAATTACCCATTGTGTAAGAATATAAAGATTCATCGAAAATAAGTTTCCTTTGCTCCGACAGTTTCTTTAATTCTGTCAATGGAACAGATTCAGTTTTTGCACCCTGAATTACTTTTTCAACACCAAACTCAGAATTCTCAGTAATCCATCGCGAAACAAACTCTTTAGCATTGTATGGGTCATAACCAAACGAGCGTATATCATAGTCATGCTGTAATATATGCTGATCTACTAGATCGTAGACGTCATCAATGTTTAGAATTGTTCCATTCATTACAATGAGTGTTCCTTCAGCAATGAAGTCATCATATTTAATTGACATTGCTGCTGGTAATTGTGAGTAAGTGTATTCAGAAATGAAATTCAGAGTTTTAATACCAAACGATCCATCTTGTAATGGGAAGAAGAATACAAAGGAACAAAAGTCTCCACCTTGTGAAAGATCTGCACCTAAACTGCAAACCATACCATCGTAGTTCTGTTTCTTAAACGGCTTTGTTTCTTCGTAAGTAAAGAAATAAGTAAAGCCTTCACAAGGAATACCAAACCTTTTTGCAAGAATATCATTGCGCAGAGAAGGATCTCTTTCGGCTTTTTCAACTTCTTGCTGATAGGTTTCATAGGTAACAGTCTTTCCAATGTTTGGATTGGCTTTTAACCACATCTCTGGATTGCCAACTTCCTTTACATCATCAAGTTTGTACCACCAGATTGAAGTATGGAGATCTTCTATCTCTCCCTTGAGAATCTTTGCAAGAGTAATTTTTGTTGTATCACCAATACCATTTCTTACTGTACCTTCCGATGAAGTCACAATAATCAAATAATTGTCAAGATTTTTAGACGCCCCCTGTTCCAACGCTTCTACAGGATCTTGCCTTATGTCTCCTGAAAACAACTCATCGACGGTGGATAATGTATCTCGACGACCTTGAAGTTTATCGATAGACATTGGTCGGACTTCTAGAATAGAATTGGTAAGGAAGTTCTGAATACCTTTTTTAGTTGATGCAAGCATTGGTCTATTACGTTTTGACCCAGAAGTATTATTAATAGATCCCTGAGTCATAAACGTAAATAAAGGGCCTCTTGCTCTAGTGATTGCCGTAACGAAAGGTCCTATAGTTTCATCTGCTTGTGGCATTGTAGGTGCAACAACGACTTGCTTGGTTGTTTTTGATTCAATAACAAGGAAGTAAGCTTGATTACATTCCGAGTACATTGTTTTAGCAGCACCTCGTCCAACGATAAGATACTGCTTGGTGATCAGGCGCTTTCGTACTCGTCTATTTTCATAGCATCCTTTGCCGCCACCATAACCATTAGGATTCCAAACTGGACGTTCTACAAAGTAATACCATCCATAAATTTCTTCCCCCCAAAGTTTGAAGGAATCAAGCATGTGGAAATCTGAGCCATCACTTAATACCAGTTCGTTTTCACAAAACTTAATCCATCCTTCAACAGCTTTGTCGTCATAGTAATAATCCGGGGAAGCAATGAGACGGTCTATTCGATTCATCTCTGCTTCTACTTCACGACATACAGGAATTTCTCCTCGAATTACTTTGTCTCGAAACTCCCCATAGTATTTAGGAGTTGCAGTATTTGAAAGCATTAAATGTCAACTCCTTCTAACAATGTCCATTAATCATTTCCAACTTTTGAATAATTTTTCTTTGCAATAGCGTCAAGATTTTGAAGTCTCTTTGTTGCTTCAGAGAGTTCCGTTCCAGACATTTCATTGGCATATTTTTGAATCAAGGCAGCATTACCGCTTTGAATAACTTGTCTGTTTCGTGCAGCTCTTAATTTCTGTTCGGCTGTTTTTATACCAGAATTATCTTGTCCGATTAACTTAAGATCGTTACCATCTTTGTTGAGAGAATTATAAGCTCTTGCAAAATTATTCCATACGTTTACAGATGTTGTGTAATAATTGGATATTCTATTAAGAGTATTCGCAACATTATCAATTCTATCAAATGCAGTTTTGGGAGGTTCTGAAGCATTCAATTTCTGCATTAAGTCTACCTTGTCCATAGCTTTCCGAAGTTCATCAGAAGTCATATCAAGGGCATACTTTTTTACTTCGTCTTTATTCCCAGACTTAATAGCTCTTTGCACTTTTGCTCTATGGTCTTCAGCAGTTTCTTTGTTCGATTCAGTTGGAGAAGATTCGGTTTTTTTAAATTCAACACTTACTGCAGATTTCTGTGAAGAAGCATTGTCCCCAGTTGGTAGAGCTTTTGTTTTCTTAGCATCGCTAGATTCACGCTTTTCCCCAACGCCATAACGAATACGCCCTTCAGGCGTTAAACTACCATCTTTATACTGAAAACGCCTAAAACCTTTTATTTGACCTGGGATACCCCAATGAATTAAATAATCAGACAATTCTATTCCTCCTTATAACGCTTCAAAATATCTATCTTATTTTTATTCATGTGGCACCTCTTTCGATTAATACTTATGCGATTCAATGTAGTCAATAAGCTGACTAACTCTATAACTAGAACCATTATCGTCTAGCCCAATTTCTTCAAGTTTAGTATTCCACATTTTCGCATCGGAAACCCATTGATTGTATGCTTTACGATATTCCTTTCTAGCATGTGGTCTGATATATTCATACTCGTCGTCAAAATCTCTTCCGTTCTCTCCAGTAGATCTCAAGCGATAATCATCATCTCTTAAAAGTTTATGACTATCTCTTAGCACTGAATAGTAATCGCCAAGCTGATTAGTAGCTTCATAAGCTTTAGATCTAACTTTTTCTTCCGTTGATTTGCCTCTTGCCAGCTTATCTTTTTCATTGGTAAAATTTGTATAAGCCTTATTGAAGTTTTTTCTATAACGGATCTTCCCTTCAGGCGTTAAACTACCATCTTTATACTGAAAACGTCTATTTCCCTTTTTCTGTCCTGGGATGCCCCAATGAATTAAATAATCACCCATTGATTTCTACCTCACTATTAATTCGCCATTCCATTTCAGCAAGCTGCTTATTGTATGCATCTAGAACAAAAGAAGTTGCCGGCGGATCGAAAAGAAGCTTAACTTTTAGAAAGACATAAGACTTGACCATATTCAGTGACTGCTTTGTTACGACTTCATCCCATCTATTACTCTCGTCTTCTATTGCATATCCATCTTTTGGACCAACCCCAAGTTGATGAAGAATGGAGAAAGCCGTATTAATAGCAAGAATTAATTGTTGATCGAATACTGTATATTCTGGAAGAATTCCAAGCTGTAATTTAACGGAATTTAAAATACTATCGTTCATGCTTCCTCCTTTCTACCATAGTTTTGTATCACCAGGTTTTCTCTCTGTAGGTGCAGATGGTATTAACCTGCTGCCATCTCCGTAATGAATTGCTTCATGTGTTTCATGAGAGACACAGATTAAATTGTTTAAATCAAATATTGCAGGATCTCGATTAAGAACTTGTTCAATAGTTATGGGATTAAGATGGTGAATAAGAATCTTTGTTCGAATTGGTCTATCAGTTAACCCAAGATCGCAACCATTATCTCGAATAATGACTCGCTGACGAATGCTTTGCCATTCCGGAGATTTGTATAAAGCTTGGTTCAAATATCTATGACCACCAAATGTAGCTTCACTTGGATTAGCCTTTAGTTTTAAATACTCAAATCGCTCTTCAAAGGTTGGAATGCGAATGAGTTCTTGATATGTTTTAATCATTCATCTTCTTCTCCCTTATAACTCTTGAAAGCGGCAATAGCTTCGTTGTAAGTTTTCTCCAAATTCTCAGCTGCTTCAATCGCATCGATCTTAGCTTGCTTCAATCGCATCTCAGCTTCCAAAGTCTCCTTCTCAAGTCTTTCACGAGAAGATCCAAGCTTTAAAAAATGTACAATTTCTTGTGATGATGCCGTTCCATTTCGTATTCGTTCTTCTGCTGCATCATACGCAAGAGCAATTAATTCATTCTCCCTACCCTCCATGGTAGTTGCAGTAGATTTTGGAGAAATATCTACATGCAATTGTGATG
>OCTW011604133.1_pt1 | contig 19182 bp, 13 predicted proteins | sample 1539671 | NCBI WGS metagenome assembly OCTW01 (sample SAMN02144230, study PRJEB22623) | gut metagenome | biome: sheep rumen | host: Ovis aries | place: New Zealand
CAGGAACGGTTTCATATACGCCGATGTTTCGGGGCAAGCGGAGATAATAGGGTACAACAGCAGTCAGCTTGATGCGATAAGTTTTTTCGATATAACATCTGAGAGCGAGAGAAGACTTTGCGGGTACATTCTTGAAAAGATCGGTTCTCCGTTTGTGCTTGATACGGGGATCGATGAGATAGAAAGACTGTTTGGCAAAGATCACATCGAGGAAGAATATATCGAAGACTGCGTAAGCTATACATATCGGTTCGGTCGCGAATTGCTTTTGCGCTTTGACATTTCAAATGACAAGATAGTCGGGCTGGAGATAGTCTTTGACAGGCAGATGGTCGATAATATTACTGACCGCTGACGTTGGATATTCAGCAATAAATTCTGCATAAGGCAGTGAGGTTAATATGAGGATAATTGTAACAGATGATGACAAACTGGTGGCGCTTTCGCTGAAGACCATACTTGAAAGTACGGGACGCATAACCGTTGAGGCGATGGCAGGCGGCGGCGAAGAAGCCATCGGGCTGTATGAACAGCTGAAGCCCGATGTTATGCTGATGGACATACGCATGGAGGGCATGACGGGTCTGGAAGCGGGCGAGAAGATACTTGCGGCACACCCCGATGCAAAGATACTTTACCTGACCACCTTCAACGACGACGAGTACATCGTCAAGGCGCTGAGTATGGGGGCTAAGGGTTATATGCTCAAACAGGATTTCGAGGGCATAGCGGCGGCGCTGGAGGCTGTGGCGAACGGTCAGAGCGTGTTTGGCGAGAAGATAGTCAGCCGATTGCCCGAACTTATGACCCGCAGGGAGGAATTTGACTTTGCGGCACACGGCATAAGCGACAAGGAACGGGACATAATGGAGGCGGTGGCTTCGGGGCTGAGCAATAAGGAGATAGCGGCAGAGTTGTTTCTGGGAGAGGGCACTGTGCGCAACTACATAAGCAATCTGCTGGACAAGCTGGGGCTGCGCGACAGGACTCAGCTGGCGGTATATTATTACACTGAGGTGAAGAGATGAACATACAGATTTTCGGGAAAGCAAAGAGTTTTGACACTAAAAAGGCAGAGCGCTGGTTCAAGGAGCGCGGGATAAAATTCCAGTCGGTGGATCTGGTCAGCAAAGGTATGAGCGGCGGAGAGTTCGACTCGGTGCTGAAAGCTGTTGGCGAAATTGAGAAACTCATTGATCCTAAGGCGAAGGGGCAGACTGCTGATCTGCTGAAATATCTGGGGTCGGCAGAAGAAAAGCGCGAAAAGCTGCTGGAAGAGCCCAGCCTTATCGCAGCACCGATAGTCCGCAACGGCAGGCAGGCGACTGTCGGTTATTGCCCTGACATCTGGAAAAAATGGGAATGACAAAACACGCCTGACAGCGATTTGGCGGAGATATCCGTATAAAACATCAAAAGAGCAGATGACAGCGGTCATCTGCTCTTTTTGGTTTTTCAGCGCGAAAAATCGCCGCACCCATTAAAATGAATGCAGCGATCTTCCGAAATTAATATGATAAGCAACTTATAGGCTTATTTAGTGCATTAACCCTTAACTGCACCCAGTGCGATACCACGGATAATGAACTTGGAGAGTATCAGGTAAACGATAGCAACAGGTATGATAGAGATACCGATAGCCATGTAAACCGCGCCCATATCGAACGATGCGTAGTCGGCACTTCTGATGATACCGATAACGATAGGCAGAGTTCTCTTGTTCTTGTCGTCAAGGAGCAGTGCGGGAATGAAGAAGTTGTTCCAGCTGGACACGAATGTGAATATAGCCTGAACAGCGATAGCGGGCTTCATGATAGGAGTTACCAGCTCATTGAATGTTCTGAACTCACCCGAACCGTCTATACGAGCCGCTTCAACGATCTCCAGAGGCAGTGCGCTGTCCATGTATTGCTTCATAAAGAAGAATGTAGCAGGTGCTGCGATGGAAGGAACGATCAGCGGAATAAAGCTGTTGGTCAGACCCCAGCTTGCCATCAGTCTTACGAAACCGAGTGCAGAAACCTGAGTAGGAACCATCATTATCATCAGAATGAAGGTGAACAGGAACTTCTTCAGCTTGTAATCGTATACGTGGATGGAATAAGCGGTCAGAGCCGAGAAATATGTAGACAGCAGAGCTGTCAGACCGGAAATGATAAGGCTGTTTTTCAAGCTGCTGAGCATCTTCCAGTCGTGCTTGCCGAGTACCGTCTTAAAGTTCTTAATAAGGTACGAACCCGGAACGATGGAGAAACCCTTCTGGATAGAGTTAGTATCACGGGTCATATTAATAAGAAGGATAAAGAAGGGGAACAACGACAAAATTGCGAATATAGTAAGGACAGTGTAGCTGATTACACGTCTGATAAGCAGCTGTTTGGAGTTACTCATCTCGCCAACTGCATCTACCGGTGCTGCCATTACTTTATACCCCCTTTCTTTACTTTCTTCTTAGGTTCTCTTTCAGTTGTAACATAGAATACTATCAGGCTGAGTACAGCGGCAACAACGAAAAGTATTACCGACAGCGCACCTGCCATACCGTAGTTCTTGCTGTACAGATGTTTCTGCAGATACATAACAACGGTCATCGAAGTTCTCTGTACCTGCTCACCGTTCTTGGTAATGATCTGAGGTACGTCGTACATCTGCAGACCACCGATCAGTGAAGTGATAAGAACATACAGAAGTATAGGTCTGATAAGGGGAAGAGTGATCTTCCAGAATGTCTGCGAAGGAGTTGCACCGTCGATCTGAGCAGACTCATACAGCGAGGGGTCAACACCGTTGATAGCAGCCATGAGCATGATAGTGGTATTACCGTACCACATCAGGAAGTTGATGATAGCGATAACGCTTCTCTGTGACCATACGTTATCAAAGAACATGTAAGGAGAATCCTTGCCTGTTATGGACATATAGATGCTGTTGATAGGACCGTTCTGTGCGAACATGGTATAGAACAACATACCCATTGCAGCAGCCATGATAACGTTTGGCAGATAGAATATTACCTTGTAAGCGCCAGTCTTGAGCTTCATTCTCAGGTCAGTGAACCATGAAGCGAAGAGCAGCGAGAAGAATATCTGGGGGATAAAGCCCAGTATCCAAAGAATAAATGTGTTTCCAAAATATTTACCCAGCTCGGTCTCGGGAGCAAACATCGTTCTGAAATTATCAAGACCTATGAAGTTAGGACCGACCTGTACCAGACCGCCTCTGCCCAGATAATTCTCGAAGAGCGAGTTATAGAAAGTCGAAACGAGCGGGATAAGGTTAAACAGTATAAATGCTACAAAAAATGGAATAATAAAGATATAGCCCCATTTAGCGTAGCTGATTGACTTATGTTTCATTCAAGCACCCTCTATATCAGTATTGCATTATTTATAACTTACCAAAAAATAAATCGGGAACGGGTCAATTCCCGTCCCCGACTTACGCTTTAAACTATTATATTGTCAAGTTGGTAAATTACTTAGCAACCTTCAGATCAGGATACTTCTCCTGTGCAGCCTTGTAGAAGTTCTGCAGTGCTGTATCCTTGTCTACAGAGCCCAGGAAGTAATCCTTGAACGCAGCCTGGAAGGACTCGTTCAGACCCTGATCGTAAGGACCAGCCTTAGAAGCGTCGATGTTAGGAGCTGCTGCTGTGAACAGAGCTATGTGGTTCTGACCGCCGAGGAAGTCAGAAGAGAAGTCCTTAGCCAGTTCTTCCATAGCGGACTTGTTGTTGGTGTAGTCCTGAGTCTTCTTGGTGATATCCAGCATGATATCCTTGTTGCAGGTCAGAGCCTTCATGATATCAGCAACGGTATCAGGGTTGTCGGTGCCGTCTGCTGCGCAGATCCAAGTACCGCCCCAGTAGTAAGCCTGAGGACCTTCGCAAACTGCGTACTGACCCTGGAGATCATCACCTGCATTGCCAGCCAGAGTGAAGTTGATGCCCCATGTAGAATAGAAGAAGCCGAATACCTTACCAGCAGAAGACTGGTCAGCATTCCACTGATCATCCCACAGAGATGTACCGTTGTTGTAACCATTGTCGGTGTAATCCTTAGTCTGGTCAACCCACTTCATCAGGTTCTCGTCAACTACGATCTCATAGTTGCTGTTTACCCAAGCGTGAGAAACGTTGTTGGAGAAGGTTCTGTAAGCATCATCGTAACCGGAGAGCATGAAGTAACCAGCGTCCTTCATCTTCTTAGCTACCTCGTTGAACTTATCCCAGTCAGACAGCTGAGCCTGAACTTCGGTAGGATCATCGGTACCCAGAACTTCCTTAGCGATGTCTCTTCTGTAAGCGAACAGACCAGGAGTTGCCTGCCAGGAAACGCCCTCGAGAACGCCGTTGGAGTCGGTAACGATATCCTTGGTGTACTGATACTGGTCAGCCAGATCTGCATCGGTCAGACCCAGATCGGTAACAGGCTTAACATAAGGACCATTTACATACTTCAGAGCGTAGTCAGCCTCGATCAGGAACATATCGATCTTGTCATCGGAATCAGCCTGAGCCTTCAGATCTTCGTCCAGCTTGTTCTGATAAGCGTTATCAGCGTTAGGAGTAGTAACCCAAACGATCTCAGTGCCGTCCTTCAGGTACTCGTGCTCGCCTACAACGTCAGCACCGTCAGCGCCTATGGAATAGCCGGACTTTTCTGCATCGTACTCAGGGTAGAATGCTCTCAGTCTGCTCTTGAACTCATCGTTCCATGTATAGATCTTCAGTACCTTCTTAGAAGCGTCGCTGCCTTCAACGTTCTGAGGGATATTAGGGAGCTTCTCCTCCTTCAGGTCGCCTGCTGCGTCGCCGCCTTCGTTGCCGCCTTCTTCGCCACCCTTGTTGTCGTTAGTGCCAGCGTTTGTGTTACCCGACTTGCTGTCGCTCTTGCTTTCCTCAGGACCGCAAGATGCGAACATTGCGCCTGCCATGCACAGCGCCATTGCGCCTGCGAGTAACTTCTTCAGATTTGCCATGATAAATTTCCTCCTTATTTTGCATTATCATATTATTTCACCGCAGCGGTTTTGCCGCGGTCAATGCCTATATGATCTTTTTGACTGACGCGCCTTCTATCAGCCGTCCGTCTACTGTTACGACCTCAGTAAAGGTCGTCTGTGGATTTTCGATCAGCGATATCAGCTTTTTCGCCGCTTCGGTGCCTATCTCTGCCGTATCCTGCAAATACGTTGTGAGCTTCGGCGACAACAGCTGTGAGTAAGCTATCCCGTCATACCCTACCACTGAGATATCGTTCGGTACCGACAGTCCCGAATCCTTTATCGCGCCAAGACCACCCATTGACGAATAATCGTCCGGCATAAAAATACAGGTAGGTCTGTCGTTCATCGCAATAAGCTCCTTCGTAAGCTCATAGGTCTTCTCGGGATTGTGATAGTCCCCGGCAAGCAGCAGCTCGGGTGAAACTTCTATCCCGCGATTCATACAAGCCTTGCAGAAGCCCGCAAGTCTTCTGTCCGCAACAGCCGATCGGTTGCCCTGTATGTAAGCGATGCGCCTGTGACCCATATCAGCCACATAGTTCACCAGTTCTTCGATACCCTTCTCGTTATTTGACATTATCGCGGTGCGACAGTCAAATATGTGGTCTATCGTCACAACAGGTATATCACCGTTTATGACTTCATAGACATCCTGAGTAGAGAAATCGGTACAGGCTATGACCACGCCGTCAACATTCCTATACTTGCAGTGCTCGTAAGTTGACATTTTCTGACGACCAACGTTCTTGTTGATGAACGTGATGTCATATCCTGCCGCCTCAGCCTCTATCTTGAAGCTGTTGAGCACTTTTGCAAAGAATTCGTGAGTCAGACCGCTGCCCGCTTCATCGGAGAACATTACGCCTAAATTCAGCGTTTTGTTCGTTTTTAGAGCGCGTGCCTGTGAGTTCGGGAAATACCCCATCTCTTTGGCAGCTTTCAGCAGTCTTTCCCTAGTCGCTTCGCTGACGTCCTTATGTCCGTTCAGCGCTTTGCTGACCGTAGCGACCGAAACGCCGCAGCGAACGGAAATATCTTTTAATGAAACCATCCGATGTTTCCGCCTTTCTGTTGGTAAAAACGTTTTCGTGTTTTCACCCTCGTAATTGTCTTAAACGTTTCCGTCAATTAGAAATATACTATATTTTCTTTCAAATTTCAAGTGTTTTTTAAGATTTTTATGCCTGATGTAATAAATTATGTAGCATTAAACAAACTGCCATTCCTTGTTTTGTGCAGTTTGTCAAGTTACATGTTAACCTTGTAACCTATGTGTAACTTTCATCATTCCAATTTCTGTAAATACAGCAACACCCGCAAAAAACAGTGTACAAACTTTACATAAAATGTGAATGACTTTTATCGATTATTCCTTGCGTGTCTGTTTTTTTGTACCGAAAATTTCAGTTATCGTTTTCATAAAACGTTTTCGGGCAGAATTTGGTACAATTGGTATTTCTTTGTGCAAATTACCGGTTTGATTAACAACAATTTATGCGGCTTAGAGCAACTTTAGTCATACTACATATAGTATTTTGAGTATTTATGTACAATTTCACCACCATTTTTCAGCCTGTTCTGATGTCAAGTCTGTCCATCGGGATATCTGCGAATATCATTTTCATCGGCTGAGGGCGTTTTCGCGAAAATCTCCGGCTTCGCTCAAAAATGTTCCCGGCGGACAACTTAAACGTTTCCTTATAAAACCGTTTTCGCAGGCTTTTTCTTGACCGGCACACGCACAAAAAGCAGCGGAGCATGTCCGCTGCTTTCGATATCATCACGCATTATACAGGCATTCGAGTTTGTCGCCCTCAATGATGAGCCTGCCGTCTGCTGCGGTGACGGCTGCGCCCTGACTGGTGCTGACGCTCACCTTGCCTCTGCATTCTTTCAGCGCTATGGTGCTTTCGGTGCTGAAACAGCCGATGCCGATAGCTTTTGCGCCTTCACAGACCACATTGAGATCGCAGTTTTCTGCCAGCACAGACATAGTGCCCTGTTCAGAGCCTATCCCGACTATATTCTTGGCGCGCATCAGCATGCTTATATTGCAGTGTTTGAGCACTGCGAGGCTGTTTTCGGAGGCTGTTGAGCAGATGCCCGCTATGATATCACCCGAAGCATCGTAGATAAGTTCACTGTTCTCAATGACTGCTGTTATCTTGCCTGTGCCGCTTCCGATGGCTACGCCAGAAACACAGCGGTTGCTCAGTTTCATCTTGGTATTTCTGACCGTTATGGCAGTTTCAGATTCGGAACTGCCCACGCAGACAAGGTGTTTGCCTGCCAGTTCGATATTAAGTTCGGTGCAGTCGATATCTATGCGGCTCATCTCATTGGAATAGCCGCCGCCGATTCCGATACAGCACTCGCCGTCCAGCTTCATATCCAGTTTGCCGCGCAGATGGACTCCGATACCGCCGTAGGAACTTAACGGGTCTGCGCCGATACCGTAACTCTGGTTGGTGGCTGATGTCATGGTCAGGTCGCCGTCACCGACGATATCCAGCCATGCGCCCGCAGTCACGCTGACAGGTCCGCTGAGAGCACAGTCACCCACTATCTCAAGGGTAAGCCTGCTTCCTCTGCCGATGATTATGCAGGCATCATTGTTCTCGCAGGAGAGGTGTGCATTGGCCAGACGCAGTGTGCAGTCAAGACCGTCCTTGATGCGAATGGTAAGTGCCGAGTCGTAGCCTTCGGTGCCTTTGAGCGTACACTCCTCAGAGGTCACGAAAACTTCGGTATAATTATCAAAATCCAGCGACATCAGCGATATCTCCTGTGCTTCTGAGGTGAAGAAAGTCTTCTTGACCCTGACAGATTCACTGATACGGTTGCATTCCCTTATCTTGTCACGTATATCGGGTCTTATCATGGTGACAGGTTTCGGGGCAGGTCTGGCGGTAAGGTAGCCCTGTATCAGGTCTATGCCCATGCCGATGAGCGCACGCAGTTCTTCCGACTTCTCAACGCCCTCAGCCAGTACCCTGAAATTATTGTCGTGACCATAGTCTATTATATTCTGCGCAAAGTGCTGTTTACGCTTGTCCTCGTGGATATTCATGATAAGGCTTCGGTCTATCTTGACGCAGTTGGGCATGAAAGTCAGCAGACTGCTGATATTCGAGTAGCCTGTGCCGTAGTCATCGATGGCTATGCCGAAACCTCTGCGGTCGCGGCGTTCGATCACCTTATCAAGCTGCTGACGGCTCGCTTCGGTCTGTTCAGTGAACTCGATGACTATTCTGTCCAGTATATCGCTGTAATTATCACATAACTCTTCAAACTCCTTATCGGAAAGGGTGCATGACGGTATACTGTTTATAAACAGCTGTCTGTCGCCCAGCTGTTCTTTATTATCATGGCAGAATTTGAAGAGATTGTGCATGGTATGCCGTTCCACATCATCAAGTCTGCCCATGGCGGCGGCGTGGTTGAGTATCGATATCGGTGACAGCTTGATATCTCCGCCCGAACGCATCAGCGCTTCATACGCCACGATATCGCCTGTTTTGGCACTTACTATCGGCTGGAAGTGATAGGTGAGCAGATTGTCATTGAGCATCTTCGACACCAGCTTGCGCTCTTCGGGGTCGAAATTGTCAGATATCTGCAAGCCATCTTCATTGGAGATGACCCTGCGCTTCTTATTGTGGTTATCCTTGACCAGAGTGCGCTGGTAGTTGGCTTCATATGGCAGAGTGTCGAGGATATCGGGAGTGGTCACGGGGGCAGTCACTCTGGAAGTGTAGAAATGCACACCGTAATCAAAGTTTGAACTTGTATTGAAAGCATCGAGGTTCCTTTCGAGGTTGCCAGGCACATCATCAACAGGAACAGCCGCATCTATAAGACCGCAGATGAAAAATTCATCACCGCTGACCCTTACGCAGATGTCGTCATCGCCTGCGCTGTTATTTAGCACCATGCCCAGCCTTTGAAGAACTCTGTCGCCCTCACCGTAGCCGTAAGCCGAGTTTATGCCGCGCAGGTTCTCGACATCTACCGAGATTATGCGCATCAGCTTATCAGGAAAGTTGAACTTGCCGCAGCGCTGTTTCATTATATTCTTATAGCCGCGCACGTTGAGCAGACCTGTCAGCGGATCTCTGACCTGATCTTCCGATACCGTATCATTATAAAGCATATGGCGGCGCTGTTTATCTATGGCAATAGCGGTATACCTCAGCCACATTACATAGTGCCTATCGAAGAACGCACCTGTATCGCCATAACTTAACACAGTATAACCGTAATTGACATGTCTGAAATGCAGGCAGTTAAAGATGAAAGCCATCGGCTTGTCACGCGGTTCAAAAATAGCAGGCAGGAGTTCCTGCCGATTGAAGCCTGCACCGCCTGGAACAGCGCCCGCGCCGTTCTGATGGCTGTAGGGTATGTACATCGTTTCGGAATACCCCTCCAGCTTATCGCCCGGAACGTGCATTATGCCGTCATTCAGGCAGAGCCAGAAGCCCTCGAAATCACCGAGATATTTTGTATACCAGTCCAGCCGCCATAGAAATTCGTCCATATTGACGGCACTGATAAGAGTTTCAGACATTACATTGTAATAGGAGTCGAAACCTTCACGCCTTGTTGACACCATATTGTCCATAGCCGACCTTGCAAGAGCGGCATAGTCGATACGCTCACAACCGCAGGTGACACCCTTGCGCAGCACGCAGCAAGGCTTTTTCTCAGCGGGGACATACTCTTCCCCCGTAACTGCGGACATAAGCCTGCGGACAGCTTCGACCGCCATTGTTTCGGGGCGGCGCTCGATGCCCGTTATGTTCACATAATCAGATGCAAAAGGCTCATTGCGGCTGTAGCCTGTCACTATGACATCTTCGGGCACATCGACTCCCCTTTCACTGAGAGCGCCCAGCATTCCCGCTGCGGTAAAATCACTGCAGCAGACAATAGCTTCGGGCAGACCGCGTCTGATGATATCATTTGCGATGATACCGAAATCACAGACCCAGTCATCACCGTAGAATACCCTGTCTTCGGTAAGGTCTATGCCCTGTTCGGCAAACGACTTGCGGAAGCTGGTAAGAAGCCGCTGATGAAAAAGGCTCTTTTCAGGTCCGCTGACATAACAGACATCGCGGACATTATGCCACTCGGTAAGATGGCGCACCACCTTGTCGGTACATTCGTCATTATCAAACATGACACAGGCAGGAGTAACAGGATCGGTTTCCACATAGATAGCGGGAATGCCGCTGTGATCGATAAAACGGCGTACTTCGGCAGATACCTCCTCAGGCCTGATAGTATTGCCGAACACCAGCAAACCGTCTATCAGCTTGGGGTTTATCAGCGAAAAAACAGAGTTCTCTATACAAAACTGATCTTCCTGTGTCAGCAGAGTATTGAATATTGCCGCATCGGAATCATGCGCGAAGATCTCTTTCTGGATATAGTACAGGGTCTTGCTGTAGAAATCCAGATCGGGTTCATTGATCACAACGCCTATCAGCGTGCGCTGTTTATGGTCATTTTTCATAAAGACCCCCCATAGCACTATTTTAGATGCAAAAATTGTATATTGTTAACAGATTTATCTTTAATCATTTATATCTATTATGTATTATATCACACCTTTCTTAACATTACAAGAGTTTTTTTACCTGAGTTAAAAAAGTTATAGAATATTCATATTTTTCAAGACTCGTTCAGCAACAGATATGTACGTGGGTCACAATTTTCTCATTACCGTCATGATGACCTCAATTTTTTATGAAGTAAATTGCCGCTAACATCTTGCAAAGAAAAGGTATTTGTGTTATAATGTCATGGAAGGTCTTTTATAGTAGCCTGCCCACAGACTGCATGAGGGCATTGAGAAAGGAAGTTTGAAGTATGAATATCGGAGATAAGCTGCTTTTTTTGAGGAACAGAAGCGGCTGTTCGCAGGAAAATCTTGCAGATGCGCTGGATGTCAGCAGGCAGACAGTTTCCAAGTGGGAACTGGGGCAGTCTTTGCCCGATGCCGAGAAGATAGTGGCGATAAGTAACTTTTTCAGTGTGACCACTGATTTTCTTCTGCGCGACACCTCACCTGTCAAGATAGAGAAAAATCTCGACCGCATCGTTATAGAGTTTGCAAACTCTGCATCCGACCTTGACAAGATATCGAAAGACCTTGTAGATATCGCAAGGGACGGCATAATCGATGAGGAAGAAAGGCTGAGGCTGTTCGAGATGGTCAAGACCGTTGACAACATAATACCTGTGATAAGCGAGATAAAAACTCTGCTGAACATGTGATGGAAACTGTTTTTGCAGTCACGGCATGGGTATGCACCGCGCTGATGACCGTGATAGCCGAAGTTTTGTGCATCGCACCGATATTCTCCTACAGAAAGCACAGGCGGCTGAGAGAGAACGGCAGGCGCACTGCGGGCGAAGTCATCATGGTGCAGGTAATACGCAAGCCCACACAGACGAAGGGTGCGGCGATGTATCGGCTGCATGTCAGCTACACCGCTGACGGAAGAGAGTACACGGCTGAACTTCCGCCCACACCTCCGGTGACGGAGAACGATTTTTCACCATACTCACCGAAAGTCGGCGGGAAGATGGAGCTGATGTATGACAGCAAGCGTCCGCAAAGCCCTGTTATCGCTGTAGAGAAGATAAGCGATATACAGGCAGAAGCCTACCAAAGCACATGGCGTGTCAGCAGATTCATCGCGGCAGGCATTGCGGCAGTATGGGTGATAGTTTTGGCGGCCGGGCTGTTTTTATAATCTATAAATTAGGAGTAACCAAAAATGCGTGAGGTAAATGTCAAAGAAGTAGAAGAGCTTGTGAGAGAGCTTTGTATAAAGGCTAACCTTTATCTGCCCGAAGATATGGAGAGCTGTATCAAGGCAGGCAGAGAGCGTGAAGAATCGGTGGTGGGAAAGAATGTTTTCGATGACATAATCGAGAACATAAACGTTGCCCGCACCGAAACTATACCGATATGTCAGGACACCGGCATGGCTGTTATCTTCATGGAAGTGGGTCAGGACGTACATTTTGTTGGCGGTTCGCTGAACGAAGCGCTGAAAAACGGCGTTTCGCGCGGCTATATCGACGGGCGGCTGCGCTGTTCGATAGTGGGCGACCCTCTTGAGCGTGTCAATACGGGCGACAACACTCCGCCTGTGGTACACCTTAAGATAGTTGACGGCGACAAGGTACACATCATGGTATCACCTAAGGGCTTCGGCAGTGAGAACATGTCACAGCTGAAAATGATGACACCGTCTGTTACCCGCGAGGAGATAATCGACTGGGTAGTGGGCGTATGTGCGCAGGCAGGCTCGAACCCATGTCCACCCATCGTGATAGGCGTAGGCATCGGCGGTGATTTTGAGAAGTGTGCATATCTTGCGAAAAAGGCACTGTGCAGACCTGTAAGTCAGCGCAACCCCAAGAAGCTGTACGCCGACCTTGAAGCTGAGATACTGGAGAAGATAAACCGTCTGGGAATAGGACCTCAGGGCTTTGGCGGCACGCAGACATGTCTTGCAGTAAACATCGAACAGGCACCGACTCACATCGCGGGTCTGCCTGTATCGGTCAATGTAGGCTGTCATGTCACCCGCCACGCAGAAGGGGAGATATGAATTCATAATTCATAATTCATAATTCATAATTATTGACATGGACAAGTAGTTTTGCGTTTTTACATTAAAAATTTGCGGAAGCATGAGGGTGCTTCCGCTTTTTTGTGCAGTCATTATAATATACCGATACAAAAAACATGCCCCTGAGCGTTTAAAAGAGCGCTCAGGGGCAATTTATACTTTTTAGTGAAGTCAGTCTGTTTCGATGACTTTATTTCCGCTTACCGAATACCAGCCCACGCCGAATATGAACCAGAACACGGGGCTGACGCACACATAGCTGTCGTTTACTATGCCGACCACCATGAAAGCGATCACCGAAACGAAGATGCCCAATCTCAGGTGGGTGAAACGATCCTGAACAGGGTGGAGTATGACTGCTTTAAAGCCCTTTACCAGGAAAGCGCCCAGCAGTGTCAGCAGGACTATCAGCGAGATCACGCCTGAGTCTACCGCAACGCCGAGATACCAGTTATGCGGCTTATTGACCACCATCGCAGGGGTATCGTACACTTCCAGCAGGCTGACATAATCGTACTGCGGGAAGTATGTGACGAAGTTGCCGCTGCCCTTGCCGATCAGTATGCAGTCATCAAGTATCGAGATGGTGCTGCCCCAGATGAAGAAACGACCTGTAAAGGCGCTGAGGTCTTTTTTGAAGAATTCGGGACCCTTGTAGGTGTTTATCTCTTCCATCGTGTAGAGGCTGTGAACGTAGGGCTTGAACTTTTCGTCCTCGTACTGGAAGACCAGTTTCTTTTCATAGCCGAGATCGATATACAGCTTATCAGAAACCGAGAACTTGAAGTTGCAGTTGAGATATCTGTCATCGGTGAAGCAGTAGCACTTGTCGTCATCGACATAAGTATCGAGAGGTTCGCCCTCAGTATCGTAGAAGCGAACTGCGTTGATGCCTGAGTCAGCGAGGTAGCCCTCAACAGTGACGGTGTTGCCGCTGTAGTCATCAAGTACCAGCTTGCTGCCGTCCTGACGTATCTCTTTCAGTACGAAGTGGTCAGCGGCGAGTTTAGCGCGTTTTTCTTCAACAGTGGTCTTCGAGGAGGAACCGTTGTTTACGACCTCTGTGAAGCGTTTACGGAATCCGTCATTGTAATTTACCATATAGAACATGCCTGCTGCGCAGACAGCTGCGGCGCAGACAAAAGCTATAAGCGCAGGCACGCGCCTGATAGTTCCGCGACACCAGTATATAAGGTATATTATAAATAGTATCGCGCCGCTGCCTGCCACTGAATAGAGTCCGCCCGAAGAGTTTGAAAGCACTGCGCCCACTGCGATACCTGCGGCAGCGGTAAGACCCAGTATTTTCATGGCGATATTCTTACTGCCAAGACCCAGTGCGGCGGTCAGCGGGAACATAAGCCCGCAGAAAGAGCCGAAATAGTTGGAGTTGAAGAAGGTGATATGCACGTTGCTGGAAGTACTGTGGAGAGATCTTGCGACCTCATACTTATCAGCGGGGGCTATCAGGTGAGCCATAAACTCGGTCGATTGCAGCGGATAGCCCATATATTCCATCACCGCGAAGATGCTTGCGGCAAGGGTCGTGATTATCATCGCCCAACTGAAACGTTCCAGCGACTTTGTATCGCAGAAATAATTTATCGCCGCAAGGAATATTATAAGGTAGCCCAGCACGCCCAGCAGACCCTCGTACTGCTTGACAATGCCCATCATGACAAGTTCCTTATGTTCGGAAGCTATACCCGATATGATGAGCAGCAATGCGTACAGTCCTGTCAGCACAAGCGGCAGCCGCATATTCTTTTTGCGCAGCGGGATATCTTTCCAGCGTTTTTCAACGAAGAATTCTTCCACCAGAAAGATACCGCAGAGTATGACCGCAGCTATGACCACGAAAAACTCTTTCTGGAACAGGAACCAGTCGGTGATATAGCCGTTTTCAAAGGTGAAATACTTCTCGGTCAGTTCACTGCCGGGCTGCGAGTGCATGTAGGAAACATAAGGCAATATCGCTGTGAAGATGCACATAAGCAGCGCCACAAAAGTCTTGCGCATGGGGTAATCGCCCTTTATGGCGACTATCAGCCCATCGGGGTCTTTACCCTTTTTGCTCTTCCTGTCTTTTTTATCATTTTTTTCTTTACCCTCAGTTACTTCATTCTCTTCGGGCTGAGGTTCTTCTAACTCTTCATCGTCGTCGTAATCATAATCATCATAATCGCTGCTCTCGGCTCTCAGTTCTTCAAGTTCGAGCCTGCGCATACGCTCATCACGCAGCCTGAGTTTTTCTTTTTCAGACAGATTGGAATCTTTCAGCGCTTGCTTGAAAGTTTCTTCATCACGCCAGTCGAAATTGAAGTCAAGCAGATCTTCTCTATTCATGCGGGCAAACACCTCTTTGTAAAAAAATCATACATAATATATTATAACATAACATGTCATTCATTTCAATAGTCGGAAATGCCTAAAGCAAGGAAATATACGAGGTATCAATTAAGCAAACAAAATAAAAGAGCGGACACATCGTCCGCTCACTGTTATTCTTCTGTGGTAGTCACTTCATCTGGGGAAGCTGTTACCGTCCAGCTGAACTCAGCCTTTTCCTTTACGGGGGTGAGTTCTTCTATCAGCCAGAACTGTTCACTGTCTTCATCAAGTGCATAGACCCTGCTGTTATCTGCGGTCACTGCTGCGGTGACAACGGGAGTATTAACGCCCTCAACGCTGTCATAGATGGCAAAAACATAGCTGAGTGTGCCATCGACCTGCTGTTCGCCAAGGTAGCCGTAATATCTCTTTACGCTCTTTTTAGCTTTCGGGAATGTCTTGTCGATTATCTGTATCACGCTGTCGAAAGACTGTTCAGCCTCAGCAGGTACCTCTGCAAAAGTTTCACGGGGCGGTATCGAGAAATTCTCGGTGGTATGACCATCGGAAGTCATCATCTCGTCAGCCGTAGTCAGTGCAGTGACATCTTCTTTCTTTTCAGCCGAACCTTTACTGCCGCAGCCGCAAAGCATGAGCGCCATACAAACTGCTGTCAACACGATCATTTTTTTCATTTATCTGAAGCCTCCATAGGAATATTTATCTCTCTCTGCACCCGCATGAGCGTGTACAGTATCGCAGCGCCTTACAAGGGCGGTCAAAAAAAGTTTACAGAGGTAAATTCCTTTCCCTCTGTAAAAAGGATTATATCACACTCCCGCCGCTTTGTAAATAGTCATGAGGCTTTTGCCGCACATTTTCCCCGTTATGAACAACGGCAACATAACTCGGCAATTATTTTTGTGTATTTGCACAATAGTTAGATGCCATCATAGTACACTCTGCACAAGTTTCAGACCAAAACAAAAATATCCCCCGCATATGCAGGGGATATCAGCATTTTATTCTTGATAATTATGCCATGCCGCTTTCAACGATCTGCGACTTGAGGAATACATTGCCCTGATCTATAGTGATCTTGGTGATGTACATATTGCCGCCGATCTGGAACAGAATGCCATCGCCCCACTTTTCGGGATCTTCCGGATCGGGAGTGGAGTTATCGATAAGTGCATTGATCTGCTCTGCGGGAATGGTGAACTCGATGGACTTGACATCGTGATTGCCTATCTTGATGAAACCATCGCCCTTAACGAATACATCAGGCCATACCTGGTCGCCCTTGGGCTTGGTGTCCTTAGTTTCGGGAGTAGCCAGATCTTCGCCGTTCGCTACGACATACTCGGTCAGGTTCGGGTCATTTACTGAGGGGTAATCTGTAACCAGACCCTCAAAAGTTTCGCCAAACTTGGTCCAGCCGTTTGCATGGCTGGGTCCGATAACTATCTGTGTCTTATGCTGGTCGGTAGCTGCGTCCTCTATCATCTTGTTGAAAGTTTCGGTATACTCGAACTCAACGACCATATGAACATCCTTATCTCTGTCGAAAGTTCTGCCGTCGATGAAGTTATCACCGCTGCCCTCGTCAAAAGAATATGAACCCAGACCGTTTGCCCACGCATCGGATATCTGGTCAGGCAGTTCGATAACTGTTTCGGTAGCTGCTTCATCATAGCCCTCTACCTTAGTTATATCGAACTCAGCAGGTCCTTCGGACTCGCCTTCACCTTCGCCCTCAGCAGTGCTCTCAGCAGGCTCAGCCTCAGCCTCGCTCTCTGCCTCAGCAGCAGAAGACTCTGCTTCAGCTGCGCTCTCCTCAGCAGCAGTGGACTCTTCCTCAGCAACGCTCTCTTCAGCAGCAGTGGTGGTAGTTGTTGTGGTGGCATCAGCCTTGCTCTCATCAGCGGTATCGCCGCATGATGCAAATACAAGTGCGCTCATGGTCAGTGCCAGTGTCATTGCAAGCATCTTTTTCATTATTGTACCCAGCCTTTCTTTAACGGGGAAACTCACCCCGAAATAAATAAACGGCGGACATTTCCGCCCTATCTTCCAATGGTTGTATTATAGCAGATTTCCGCAGTTTTTTCAATGACCGCAGGCAAAAATTATCACATATCACAAATTAGCTTTTAAGGTAACGTTTACATCACAGCATCTTGACAAACAAATGCTCTTGCGCCGCCCATTTACGCACGTTAAACGATCTATATTTTGGTGGAAATCCACAAAGCAGGTTTTGCAAATTCGTTCTAAATGCCACCGAATTTTTGTTGAAATAAAAGCAAAAATGTGCTATACTTAAACCAAATAGATGTACATTTTAACGAGAGGAACAGCATTGCTCCCCTTTTTGAAGTATGTCTTTCTTTTATAGCAGATCACTTAAAATGCACACCGCATGTCTTTTGACAATTCAGATAACACACAGACGTATATCCAACTCGGTAAGACCGTGGACAGGAGGAGGGATCACGATGACCGTGAAACTGTTCAAAGGGATAGTCACAGCGGCTATGGCTTCGATAGCGGCGGCGGCTACGATATTCTCGGTGAGCGCTTATGACATTGAAAGACACACGCAGGCTGAAATAAAAGACATGTATGACAGGCTTTTCTTCAATATACACACTGCTCCCGAATACGCAGAAGCCTACTCTGCGGTTTCCCCTGTCAAGAGCGGAAAGGTCGCGGAGGACACGCTGGAAGAGGGGCTTAACTCCATCAATTTCTGTAGATATCTGGCAGGTCTGCCTTATGATGTGGAACTTGATGACAGCTACAACATCGCGGCGCAGAATGCCAGCCTGATAATATACATGAACAGCGACCAGCCGCTCAGCCATCAGCCAAAACAGCCCGCAGGCATGGACGATGAACTTTATGCGGCGGCTTACAAGGCATCTGGCGAATGCAATATCGGCAAGGGCTACATGAATATACAGACAGCTGTTATACAGGGCTACATGTCTGACACCGACTCGATGAACATTCCCTCGATGGGGCACAGGCGGTGGATACTCAACCCCGAAATGAAGAAGACGGGGCTCGGCATCGCAGGTTTCGGCACTGCCATGTATGTCAGGGACAGGACGAGGGCGGACAAGTTCACGGGGGACTACCTCTGCTGGCCGCCCGCACAGATGCCCAACGAACTGATAGGCAAAAACGAGAACGGCTACGCCTACTCTGTGACGCTGAACAACACCTACGACAAGCCCGACAGGGACAAAGTAGTGGTAAAGGTGACATCTAAGCTGACGGGCAAGACATGGACTTTTGACAAAAACTCGTCGAACAGCGTCAGCGATATGGTGGGGTATTTCAATATCAACGACCAGTACATGGGTTTCGGGACATGTATAATATTCAACCCCGGACCTCTGCCTGAGAACGATGCGGTCGATGTGGAGATAAAAGGCATCTACAAAGACGGCGTTGAAGCACCCATCAGCTACAAGGTCAACTATTTCGACCTGCTGGACGACAGCGATTACACCTTAGGCTTTGAAAAGGACAGCTACGAACTGGAGATAGGTCAGACGATGCTTTTAAACGGGTACGACCACCCTCTCAGCAGCGGCGGATATCGTCTGCTTTACGCGGCTGACGGCGGAAGCTACAAAGACCTCGCTGACAGGATAGAGTCGGGCGCGACCGTACTTATCACGGCAAAGCAGGAGGGTACCCTCTACTGCTATCTCGGTCATTCACCGCAGGACTATTACCCAGAAAAGTGCGCCGCCATCACCATTACCCACAAGCACGAACGCGGCGGCTGGATAATCGAAACTCTTCCCACCGAAACTACTGAGGGTCTGAGGTACCGCAAATGCAGTATATGCGGCAAGGAGATCGACCGCGAGATAATGCCCGCAACTTCTGTGGCGGTGGCTGAGGTGACTTTCACTGAGGAGAAACACATCTTCACAGGTTCGGCAGTCGAACCGAAGATAAAGGTATTTTCGGGCGAAAAGCGACTGACGGCTGATACAGATTACACGATAAGCTATACCGACAACACGGCTATCGGCACAGGCTATGTCATCATCAAGGGTATCGGCTATTTCAGCGGCGAGAAAAAAGTCGCTTTTGAGATAGTCAGGCGCGACCCTGCGGCGCTTTCAAAACTGGATATCACATTCAAGAGCGAGGGCATCTACTACAC
>OCTW013397609.1_pt1 | contig 19182 bp, 8 predicted proteins | sample 1539671 | NCBI WGS metagenome assembly OCTW01 (sample SAMN02144230, study PRJEB22623) | gut metagenome | biome: sheep rumen | host: Ovis aries | place: New Zealand
TTCAGACTCTGCGTCGTCTCGTAGGTGGATGTGGCGGTGAACTGCTTTTCGAAATCTTCCTGGTGGTTGATATTATTGGTGAACCGTACGTTGACGGTCATCGACAACTCTGTCTGTGCGGAGTATCCCTCGGCGGTAACCGATTTGTTACGTTGCTGATACTGGGTGATCTCTCCCTCGATAATCAGATCACCGTTGCGCTTTACCTGTGTCAGTTTGGTGTGACTGGAGAACATATCTTTCAACTCATTGTTGAAGATACTGGCCATCGGTCCCCAGACGTAGTTAGAACGGATGGGGAAGTCGGCGATGGTGATGGTCTTCGTCTTGCTATAGTCGATGCTTGCTCCGTTGAACTTATAGGATACGGAGCAGGCTATGGTCATCACTGATAAAACGAGTATGACGAGATATGAGAGATGTCTGTTTATCTTATTCATGATTTTTCTTATCCAGACCAAACTGTTTGATTCTGCGGTATAGGGTGCGGTCGCTGATGCCCAGCTCCTGCGCCGCTTTCTTACGGTTGCCGTTGTTACGGTCGAGGGCTTTCTCTATCATCTGGCGCCCGATATCATCGAGGTTGAGCGTTTCCATTTCAGAGATCTCCTCTGCTTCGGCATCCTGAACGGTGGTGACAGGGCGCGGTGTCTCTGTCTTGATGACAGCAGGTACTGCCTGTGAAGAGAACAACTGTCGCTCACGTGCCTCGTCAAGTTGTTTCCTGAGACTGTTCATGTCGCGCTTCAGGTCACTCACGTTTCCTCGCAGTTCGTAGAGGATCTTATAAAGGATCTCGCGCTCATTCTCGTAAGAGTGGTTGCCTCCATGTGAGATGGTGGTAAGCATCGTGCTCTCCGTATCCTGCGGGATAAACTCCCGGAGTAATTCCGGGGTGATCACTCGCTCCTGACTGAGTACCGACATCTGTTCGGTGATGTTCTTCAGTTGTCGCACATTGCCCGGCCATTTGTAATGGAGCATGATCTGCTTGGCATCTTCGGTGAGCGTGATGCGCGGCAGACGGTATTTCTCTGCCATCTGCATGGCAAAGAGACGGAACAGCAGGATGATGTCTTCTCCACGCTCACGGAGTGGCGGCATCTGTATGGGGATGGTATTCAGACGATAGTAGAGGTCTTCACGAAACCTTCCCTCGCTGATTGCCTTCTGCATGTTTACATTTGTTGCGGCGACGATGCGCACATCGGTCTTCATCACCTTGGTGCCTCCCACACGGATATACTCACCGGTCTCCAGTACACGTAGCAGACGGGCTTGTGTGGCTAAGGGCAGTTCGCCTACCTCATCGAGGAAGATCGTTCCTTTGTTGCCCACACCGAAATATCCCTCGCTTTCTCCGACGGCACCGGTATATGAGCCTTTCTCATGACCGAACAGCTCACTGTCGATAGTACCTTCAGGGATGGCTCCACAGTTGATTGCAAAATACTTCTCTCTGCGGCGTGGTGAATTGTCGTGAATGACACGTGGGATGATCTCTTTTCCTACACCACTTTCACCAACGATGAGTACACTAAGATCAGTGGGTGCCACCTGTAAGGCCACATCCAAGGCACGGTTCAGATCGTTGTTGTTACCAACGATATTGTACCGCTGTTTGATTTTTTGCAATTCACTGGTATTCATTGGGGTGACAAAATTACATAATTTATTTGGAATCTCTGCAATTTTGGCAGTTTTTTTGAGATTATTTACTTTTCTTCTCCAGTTTGATGAGTAAAAGACCGATAGCCGTCCATATCAGTTCACGTATTCTGATGATCAGCGCCACGAAGATTCCGGCGCTTGCCGACATGCCCAATCCGTTGACCGACATGAGGAATCCACCCTCTCGACCGCCCAGTTGCAGGGGCATGAAGAAGAGCATATTGGCAAAGAGTGAGGTAAAGGCGAGGATGAGCACACACTGGATATAGTTGACGTCGGGCATGATCAGCAGTAACACGAACATGATCTCCAGTGCTGAGGCAAAGCGGGTGAACAGTTCTACCAGTATGGCCCCGAGATATCGGATGGGTTTTTGCTGTCGCAGTATAGTGGTATGCTGATCGATGAGACGGATACGGTCGATATTCTTCTCCATCAGCGAGTGTGCCCATTTCTTAAGACCAGGCAGATGTTGCAATATCTTCATGACCGGCATGGCCAATCCATTGCGGTATGCCTTGTTAAAGAACCATATACAAAACAGGCAGAACACCGTAACTGCAGTAAGTATCATGCCCATGAACACATTGACTGGTTGGGTGATCACATAAAGGAAGACCGACAAGAGCCAGAACCAGATATGACTGTAGATATGCGTCATCACATAGAGGATGACCGATGCCGTGGCTTTCTCTGTGCCTATCTTGGGTGATAGGGCCAGGATACGGTAGGGCTCTCCGCCCATCAGTCCGCCGGGCGTAGCGTAGTTGAGCGCAAAGCCAGAGATGGTCATCTTATACAACCACCAGAAGGAGATAGGCTTGTCTGTGGTATCTTTCTGAAGACTGCGTATGATGATCATCCATGCTTTTGTGTTGAAGATATAGAGTACTCCCCACAGGGCGATGACTGCGAAGAACCAGTATCCGGCCCTGCGCAGTCCTTGCCATGCCTCACGGAAGTCAAGCTGTGTCACCATGATGATGAGCACAGCGATACCGAAGATAAAGAAACCGTTTTGGTATTTCTTTTTCATTCTTCGTTCTTCTGTTCGTGCTTTGACTTGGGGATGGTGAATCTCACCTTCTCGCTATCGTCTTTCTTCTCGTGATAGAGTTTTGGCAGGGGGTTACGAGTAGCTTCGTCGTAGTCTTGCCGATGACGGAAGATATCTATAGCCAGGTAGATAGCGTGACGCAGTGATAAGGGGTCGGCGAGATCTTTGCCTGCTTCGTCGTATTCCACACCGTGGAGTGGGGCGGCACATACGATCGGCAATCCTGCGATATATCTCACACCCTCACCGGTGTCGATAGTCTTAAACGGAGCCCATCCCTGATCGTTGTACATCGCTAAGATACCATCGAAGGCAGAGAAGAGTTCTTTGCCGAAGAAGGTCTCGGCAGGGTAGGGACCGAACACCTGTTTTCCTGTCTCATTCATCTCTTGTATGGCAGGGATGATACAGTCTGTCTCTTCTTGTCCTTGATTGCTGTCGGGGTTCAGTGCCAACACGGCAATGCGTGGGTTGGTGAGCATGAAGTCGCGTTTGAGCGATTTCCATAGGGTTGTCGCCTTGTTGACGATCAGTTCTTTGGTGATGGCGGCGGGTACGTCTTTGATAGGCAACTGCGTGGTGGCCAAGGCAATACGCAGTTGTTCATTGACCAACATGGTCATCGGCTGAGATTTCTCCTGTAGTTGACTGCTGATGAATGCCATCTGACTGTCGTACTGGAATTTGTCATTCGGCTTGATATCCGTATTGAGAGGAAGGGTGACTAAGACATCGAACAGTCCCTTCTTGTAATCGTTCATAGCCCGTGACAAGGCTTTCCATGCAGCCTTGGATGAGTCGGCTGTAGACTTTCCCATCTCAATTTTAATCTCCTCGTCTACGGCTGAAAGCAGATTCACCTTTCCTTCGTAAGCATCCTCTGCCTTGTTGATGGTGACGAAGTTAGTGGGGGTGTTGAGCACATTGCGATAGTAGGATACGATCTTGGGTGATCCGTAGATAATGGGGGTGAACAGTTCTGTCATGGCCGGCTCTGAGAAAGCCTTGAACAGAAGCTCATAATTGATACTGTTTGTATCTCCGTGCGTGATTGCCACGCGAATCTTGTTATAACTCATAATGTAATATTTATAAGTGAGAATATATAGTACGGCAACGGTGTGCCGCAGGATGTTTCTTCTGAGAGACTCTTATGAATGTGCCTCTTTATATTTCGTATTCAGCAGACCGCAGGCCGCATAGATATCCTGTCCTCTGCTGGCACGTATGGTGGTGAAGATGCCATGACCGGTGAGGTAGTCGCGAAGTTCTTCCATCTTCCTGTCGTCGACCCCCTTGAGGGGTACGTCTGGGATCTGATGGAAACGGATCAGGTTGATACGACAGTCGAGTCCCTGCAACAGTCGGAGAATCTCCTTGGCATGTGCCTTCGTGTCGTTAACCCCTTGGAATACGATATATTCGAAAGACAGACGGCGCTGGTGTGCGAAATCGTATTGCCGCAGCAGGTCGACCACCTCTGTGATGGGCATTCCCTTTTCTGCAGGCATCAGTTGGGCACGCAGTTCATGGAGTGGGGCGTGTAGGGAGATGGCTACATGGCATTCACTCTCATCGAGGAATCGCTTGAGTTTGTTTTTCACACCTACACTGCTGACCGTGATACGTCGCGGACTCCAGGCAAAGCCATCGGCGGATGTCAGTATCTCTGTTGCCCTAAGTACGGCATCGAGATTGTCCATGGGCTCTCCCTGTCCCATAAAAACGATGTTGGTCAACTTCTCTCGTTCGGGTAAGGAGTAGATCTGATTGAGTATCTCTGCCACGGTGAGTTGTCCTTCAAATCCCTGTTTGCCGGTTTGACAAAACAGACAGTTCATCTTACAACCTATCTGGCAGGATACACAGAGGGTAGCGCGGCCTTTATCAGGGATATAGACAGTCTCCACGAATTTGCCGCCGGCAGGAAAAAGATACTTGATCGTTCCGTCTATAGAGCGCTGACAGTCGGCTGGCGGCAAACAACCGATGGTGTATGCCTCTTTCAGTTTCTCACGGTTGGCCTTGGAGATATTCGTCATCCCATCGATCGATGTCACCTTCTGTACATAGAGCCATTTCGCCATCTGTCCACCAGTAAAGGCAGGCATCCCTAAGTCCTTGGCTACTGTCTTCAGCTCGTCAAGCGTCAGTCCTAACAGCGTCTTCTTTTCATTCATGGTGACAAAGTTACAAAAAAACGAGAGCAGAACAAAATAAGTTCACTTATTTTTTATGTCGAGTGCATTGTAACTTATCCAAAGTTACAAAAAGTCGAGTGAAATGCAAAAAGAAAACTTGTTTTTCTTATTCATTTCCGAGACGGAGTAAGTTCGCTACCTAATAGCAAAGTTACAAAAATTCTGGTGAAAAAACAAATTTATTTGGCGTTCTCACCTAATTACATTACCTTTGTACCTAATATAAAAGAATGATATGAAAGAAAAGATCGATTGTTTCTTGCCCTGTCGCAACCTTGAAGAGATAGGTTCTACGCTCAGTCAGTTACGTGGCGCAAGAATGATAAACAGAATATTTCTCTTGGTGAATGAGGATGTTCTTCCAGAAGAAGAGCCTTCTGATATTACGTTTATCAGTATGGACCGTATCCAGTCGGAAGCTACCATGCGCTCAATAGCCCAACATGCTACCGCTACATACACCATGCTGTATACCAAGGACTTGCCCTTAACTTTAGGATTGTACACTACCCGTAGAATGGTACGTGTGGCAGAGGATACACAGGCTGCCATGGTTTATGGCGACCGTTATTCCGTAGGACAAGGACAGGTAGTCAGGCATCCTGTCATCGATTACCAACTGGGCAGTGTCCGTGACGATTTCGATTTCGGCAGTCTGTTGCTGATACGTACCTCTCTGCTTCACCAGTGGGCCGAGGAGAGTCCGGCTACCAACTACCAATATGCCGGTCTATATGCCTTGCGACTGTTCCTAAGTCGACAGGGCATGCTCTTCCACCTGAATGAATATCTCTATACGGAAGAGGAGCGCGACCTGCGTGCCAGTGGGGAAAAGCAGTTCGACTATGTGAACCCTGCTAATCGTGACGTGCAGATAGAGATGGAGAAAGTTGCCACGGCACATCTGCAGGCTATCGGCGCCACCGTGAATGTGAGCGATTATAAGACACCCGACTTCACCGAACAGGATTTTGCCAACGAGGCATCGGTGATCATCCCTGTCTATAATCGTGAGAAGACAGTTGCCGATGCCGTGAAGAGTGCGTTGTCACAGAAGACGACCTTCCCCTATAACGTCATTGTCGTGGATAATCACTCTACAGACAAGACCACAGAGATTCTCCAGTCTTTGCAGCAGGAGGATAACCGACTGATACATATCATACCCGAGCGTAACGACTTAGGTATCGGTGGCTGTTGGAATATGGCCGTCAATGATGAGCACTGCGGACGCTTTGCCGTACAACTCGATTCTGATGACCTCTACTCATCACCCCATACCCTGCAGACGATCGTGGATGCCTTCTATCAGCAGCAGGCAGCGATGATCATCGGTAGTTATAGGATGTGCGACTTTGAACTGAAGACACTACCACCGGGATTGATCGCTCATGCGGAGTGGACAGAAGAGAACGGACCGAACAATGCCCTGCGTATCAATGGCTTGGGAGCGCCGAGGGCTTTCTTCACCCCGTTGCTCCGACAGATATGGTTCCCGAATACCAGTTATGGAGAGGATTATGCATTAGGACTGGCCTTCAGTCGGCGATATAAGATTGGCAGAATCTTCGATGAGTTATACCTCTGTCGCCGTTGGGGAGGCAATAGCGATGCAGCCTTGTCGGTAGAACGTATCAATGCCAATAACCTGTATAAGGATCGTCTGCGTACCATGGAGATCATCGCTCGTCAACAGATGCATCTCGTTCGTGCAGACAAGGAACATACCGATAGCCTGTCGCGTTTCTTCAACCGACAGATGGAGACATGGGCAGAGGCGAGAGACCACTACCGGGAGTTGCATCAGGTGCAGGTACGAGAACTGCTCTATGGAGAGATGACGCTGCAGGTGCAGTATAACCCTGCCCGTATCGTCTCTACAGGTGCTAAGATAGATAAGAAGACCATCACGGAGCGCCCTTGTTTCCTCTGTGCGCATAACCGTCCGGAAACACAGATGACCAAGGTGGTCAACGGACATTATGAACTGTTAGTCAACCCGTTCCCCATCCTGCCGGAGCATTTTACTATTCCACATCAGGTGCATCAGCCCCAGCGGATCATGGATCATTATGTAGAGATGCACCGTCTGTTGGAGAACTATCCAGAACTGATGGTGTTCTATAACGGTCCTCATTGTGGAGCCAGCGCTCCTGACCATCTGCATTTCCAGGCAGGTACTAATGGCGTGTTACCGATCCAGAAACAATGGCAACGACTCAGTCGTCATCTGACAGAGGTTTATCGGGTGAATGACGAAGAGGGTATCTACCGGTTGAACGACTATCCCGCTCCTGTATTGGTGATCAAGAGTAAGGAGGAGAAAACCGGTAAACAGCTTTTCACCAAGATCTATCAGGCGTTACCAGCGGCAGAGCCGGAGCCGATGATGAACATCTTGGCATGGCGCCAACAAGATGCTTTCATCACGATTGTCTTCCTGCGGAAGAAGCACCGTCCGGCATGCTATACTGCTGAAGGTGAGAACCAGATGCTGGTTTCTCCGGGAGCACTGGATATGGGAGGACTTATCATCACCCCGCGTAAAGAGGATTTCGAACGACTCACCCCCGAGCAGGCTGTGGATATACTGAAAGAGGTGAGTCTGGATGATGAGGAAGCCATGGAGGTGGAAGAACGGATACGTAACAGCAAAGGACTGCAGGAAAAACAGAAGGTAGTATCCTCTGGTAAGAAAGAACCGATCGTAGCCGTCGGTATCGTATCAGCCGAAGAGATCACCTTCTCTTTGAATAAGTCGTATACAGCCAAGGGTACCTCTATCGAGGGAATCCAACAGGTGACCTTCTCTGAGGGTGGTATCCTATGGAATGGCAACCGTTATCAAGAACTGCGCTTCGTACCTGACCATCATGATGCCTCGTTCTCCATCCAAGATGTGACTATCGGTGTAAACTTCCACTGGGAGCGTAAGGAGACACAGACATTCCAGGGGGTGCTCCATCTGGTGGTTGAGGCTGATAAGATATGTGCAATCAATGAGTTGCCCGTAGAACAATACCTCGTCAGTGTGATCTCCAGTGAGATGAAAGCCACCTCATCCATAGAGTTCCTGAAAGCGCATGCCGTCATCTCCCGCAGTTGGCTGCTGGCTCAGATGGAGCGTCGCCGTCAACAGGGACAGCGCGAGAACGGCTTCTTCTCATTTATCAAGAAAGACGATGAACTGATCCGGTGGTATGACCGTGATGACCACACCATCTTTGATGTTTGTGCGGATGATCATTGTCAGCGTTACCAGGGTATCACGAAGGCGAATAACATCCATGTGGTGCAGGCTGTGCGTGATACCAAGGGACAGATCCTGATGTATGGTGATGAGATCTGTGATGCCCGATTCTCTAAGTGCTGCGGTGGTGAGACAGAGGAATTCCAGTATTGCTGGGAGGATACCCCGAAGCCTTATCTCGTCTCGATAAGAGATGCCATCGGTGGTGGCGATCCTTTCTGTAAGACCAATGATCAGCGTATCTTACGACAGGTGCTGAACGACTATGATCAGGAGACGGCTGATTTCTATCGGTGGACGGTTAGTTACACAGAAGAAGAATTGCGTCATATTATTGAGCGGCGCCTGAAGATGTCGTTTGGTGAAATCCTTGATCTGATACCTTTGGAGAGAGGTAAGAGCGGACGTATCTGGAAACTGAAGATCGTGGGTAAGGAACGTACTTTCACCATCGGTAAGGAACTCGAGATCCGTCGTGCACTGAGCGATACCCATCTCTATAGTTCTGCCTTCGATGTGGAAAAGAAGGGCGACCGGTTTATCCTGCATGGCAAGGGCTGGGGACATGGGGTAGGACTCTGTCAGATCGGTGCTGCCGTGATGGGTGAGCGGGGTTATAGCTATGAGCAGATCCTGCTGCACTATTATCAGCATGCGGAAATCAAGAAAATATATAAGTAATTGATGATTGGAAATTAATAAACTATTATAACAAGACTGTCGATGAAAAATAAGAATCCTTGGACATGGGTGCCCTCGCTGTATTTTGCCGAGGGACTGCCCTATGTCATCGTGATGACGATATCTGTGGTGATGTACAAGCAGTTAGGACTGAGCAATGCCGACATCACGCTGTACACCTCTTGGCTTTATCTGCCGTGGGTGATCAAACCCCTGTGGAGTCCGTTTGTAGATGTCATCAAGACCAAACGGTGGTGGATAACGGCTATGCAGTTGTTGGTGGGTGCCGCCCTGGGTGGTGTGGCCTTTACCATCCCGTCCTCCTCTTGGCTGCAGTTCACCCTCTTCTTTTTCTGGATCATGGCCTTTGCGAGTGCCACACATGATATCGCTGCCGATGGCTTCTACATGCTGGGATTGGAGGAGCACGACCAGGCATGGTTTGTAGGCATCCGTAGCACGTTCTATCGTCTGGCAACGATCTTCGGACAGGGTATCCTGGTGATGATCGCCGGTAATATTCAGGTGCTCTTCCGTTATAATATCGGATATAGCTGGTGCCTGGTATTCTATGGTGTGTGCGGTCTCTTCATCGCTTTATGGCTGTGGCATGGCTTTATCCTGCCCCGTCCGCAGGAGGATAAAGGATTGGAACATCTTAATGCCAATCAGTTGATGAGTGAACTGAAGCACACCGTGGTGACGTTCTTTACCAAACTGCCAAAGAAAGAGATTGCGATTGCCATCCTCTTCATGCTGTTGTATCGTATGCCGGAAGGACTGTTGGCGAAGGTTACACCACTATTCCTGTTGGATAGTCGTACTACCGGCGGACTCGGTTTGTCACCGCAGGAGTATGGATTAGTGCAAGGCACCGTGGGGGTTATCGGACTCACCTTAGGAGGAATACTCGGAGGAATATTAGCCGGTCGTGATGGTATGAAACGCTGGTTGTGGCCGATGGTATGCGCCATCACCCTGCCCGACGTGGTATATATCTATCTGAGTTATGCCATGCCCGAGAATCTTTTCCTCATCAATGCCTGCATCTTCATCGAGCAGTTTGGCTATGGCTTCGGATTCACGGCGTATATGCTCTACCTTATTTATTTCAGTCAGGGACCGTACAAGACCAGTCACTACGCCCTGTGTACCGCTTTCATGGCTCTCTCCATGATGCTGCCGGGCATGGTGTCAGGAAAACTGCAGCAGGTGATGGGTTACCAGTCGTTCTTCATCCTGGTAATGATCCTCTGCGTGGTCACCTTCATCGTCACCTATTTTATTAAGGTAGATCCCTCGTTTGGTAAGAAGAAAGGGGAGTAAGTGCTTCAAGTTATAGCATAAGATTAACAAAGCGATGCCGAGGAATCATTCTTCGGCATCGTTTTGTATAATAACCTTCATCAACCACATGTAATTCACATAATGTCCATGATCTAAACGCCAATAATAATACCCTATATATCTCCATTTATTTCGAGAATTCAAACGAAATAAGGGTAATCTCTCGACAAAAAACTCATTAATTACTCTCAATTTTCGAGAGAATTGCAGAAGAGCAATGTCCTTTCAATCATGTATTATATAGTCTTTATTGTCGGAGAACTTTCTTTACTGCCGTTTTGCCATCTACAAACTTCAGGTAGATAATATAAACGTCTGCCTTTGAAACAGGAATGGCATCGTATCTATTTAGCAATTCTTTGCCGTTTAATTCCATACCAGCCAAATTGTAAATCTTACAGTCAGCTTCTTCCGCTCCTTCTATCACAATATTTCCACTGTTATATGATGCTCTGAAATTGTGGCTTTCTACTACAGCACTATCGATGCCCGTTTGTGAACTCACTTGATAGATGAATGTTGCCACATCACTATCATACAGGTAGTCTGCTACTGCTATTGCCTTTACGGTGACTACTCCCTCGGGTAAGGTAAACGGTCCTGTGTAGCGGATGCGTGTAGCCTCATTACATGGACAACTGCCGTCGAGCGTGTAGTAAATAGTGGCTCCTTCTGTTTCACAAGTCAGCGTCAGTTTTGTACCTTTTGCTACCTGATCGCCATTCCTGATAGATGAAGTCGGGGTACTTGCTACTTCATATTCCACATCCACTTTTACTTTCGATTTAGCCGATACATCCGTATTTTCCATTGTTAATGTCAATAGTGCGGAGCCTGGTAGGTCGCCTTTGATTGTCAAGGTGGCTAATCCATTCTCATCGACAGTTATCTTGTTTTGATCCAAAGAGGCAATTACTGATGAAGACAATCGCGCATTCAGTACCTTGCCTGCGGATACTTCCTGAGGCATCACCAACACTTGAATCGTCTTTTGATCATCATAAGGAACAGTCACCACACTGTCGATGACAATCGCCGTAATCTCCGGCTGGATGATGACCTTCTCAGTATGGTCACTGCCCATCTGAACAGCGCAGTAGCTTTCCACGGTTCCCTTTACGGTGACATATACCTCATCGCCTGCGTTGAAGCGGTCTTCAGGCACATACTTCACTTTCGAGACAAAGTTATTGTCATCGGTGGGTGACTGCTCGTTGTTGAGCATCTCGAGATGTCCATTCACTGTTGTGCCGTCTTTCTTCACGATGATGTTGTTGTTCATGCTTACCGGCTGCATGTATTTGCTCATCTCAATGGTGATGCCGCTCTCTTCGCCACGCATCTGTTTCACTGTCGGAGGAGTAGTCTGCCGCATTCCCACATTCACATCCAGTTGTGGCGGTGGCACAGGCAGCCAGTCAGAGTAAGTGGTCTCATAACCGTCTTTCTCGTATTTTACCTGCCACTCACCCTGCGGAACATCCCAACGATAGAATCCAGCCTCGTCGGTCACCAACGGATTCTCCTGTGAATAGGCTTCCGCGTTCCATTTCACGGCGCTTCCCTGTTGTTTTTGGTAAACAGTAGCTGTGACACCAGGCAAACGGTTGCTTGGCACGGCTTCATAGACAAAGCCGGAAGGATCGAGAATAGGCACCACGGGTGTAGTGATAAAGACTACGGATACATGATTTGTCTCTTTGAAGATCTCCTGCTTGCCGTCGGTATCGTTACGTTTTTCATGATTATTCTCTTTTTCGCAGGATGCATATGCCTTTTCTATCTGCTTGTTCAAGGCTATATATTCACGAAGGATCTTGGCATGCTCATTATACGACCAAGACAAAAGTCTGTCGTATACTTTGTTGAAATTCTTATAATCAGTTATTCTATCTGTCTCATTGATGATGCAATCTAGAGTTATCCCCATATGATTGGCGAATATCTTGGCAGAGTTCTTTGCACTTACATTTTTCCCAAGGAGATTATTAAAGATGGTGTTTATTTCAGAACCGATAAACTTCGACGAATGTGACAAGGCATTCAATCCCATTCCGGCAAAGGAAGTGCCTACGAATGTACCTAAGCTCCATGCCAGCTTTTTCTTATACTCAGAAATATATTTGTCATACTTCTTTTCAAACTTTTTTTCTTTAGCCAAGAGCACATTCCATTTATCCATGAAGACAGCCCTTGTCTGCTTTGTCAAACGAGGACTACCATCCGGACATTTTGCTGTCATTTTCTTCACCGTGTTGTCACGTGTTTTGTTGAACGAATCCAGATATTTTTCTCGTTTTTCTTGCATCGTACCAAAGTCACTCTCCACACTAAAATACTCAGAAATACCGAATAATTGACCGAGATTCCCTGCGAATTCACCGAAATCTGCAAGGAATCCACCACCACTGTAATACGGCTTGTTGATTTTTCTCGGTCCGGCATCTGCTTGTTGTCTCTTAGCATAACCAGTACCATAAGATGGATCTGAAAGTGTCAGACGATATGCCTTATTTTCTACCAAGTCAACAACGGTAATCGTTATGGAATGGTCTTCTATCTCGACATATTCTCCCATATCACCCTTATCCGTCGTAAAATAATCGAACTGAACTTTTTTCATCATCTCCTGAGCCGTTGCAAAATCAAGATGCTCTATTCGGTAGCTCAAATTATTTTCATCAATATAGCATCCCAACAATGCCATGTCACTGGTCTCATCAATCAGTTCTACTTCTGCATGATCCTGAACGTAATTCTGGATATGGTTGGCAGCTGCGGCCATGTGTGTAGCCTGGTCAAGGAACATCGCTTCACGATCATCATCAGTCTCCTCTTGTAAACAGACATAATCAACCGTCACGTTCTGCGGCAGTTTGTAACTGTCGTATCTTGAGGTAGCCACCCATGCCTGCTGTTTGGTATCATACAAAGCAGGTAAGATACGCACTGTACCATCAGTTGCTTGTACCATGAAATTGACATCGTCTATCAGGTACGGGTCGTTTTTGGTAAACCTGGCAATAAACGTAAAGTCTGATTCTTGATAGAAATCATAATGTTTTACCGAGGTCTCGCCAGTCTGCAAGTCAAAGTTTACGGTGATATTATCTTCGTGCCATCCATTATAGAATGTCATGGTAACACTCTTGGGAGAAGGAACATTCTTGTTATACTCCACGCTTTGGGTATTGCTTTTCAGTTCATACCCCTCATTTGTTCTCGTTTTTGCATATATGTGATGGTAAGATAGGAAGTTGGCTTTATACAATTCACACATGACATGTAATGTACCATCGTCATTTGAAGTGGTACTTCCTATAAACACATCATTATCATAGATGCGCACTTCGCTGTTTGGATTGGTAACGCCATTAACACAAATCTTATTCGTACTGGTAATTGAAGGTACGTTTATTAGAAAATCGTTAGCTTCAAACTGGGCAACCCCAATGGGTTGAAGCACAGCATTGTTTTCGTCAAACGAAACAAAAGCCGTACTTCTGAACACCTTGTTGGTCAGAGGAATTACCGAAAAGAGCAGTTTTTCCTGTGCCTGTTCTTTAGACAATGTCACTTTGAGGGTGTTCGTATCAAAAGTATATGGTACTGCCTTATGGTTGATGATAGTCGAACTGGCTACAAACTGACAGCCTTCGGGTATCTCCACACTCAATGTCAGAGAATTGGCTTTTGCCTTATCTTCTTCATTCAGCAGCACATGAGCAGACATGGTAACAAGATTTCCCACTCTTACATCGGCTTTGTCGGCGTTATAATACCCGTTGTAATAGAACGAAGAATCGTCAAAACGGCTAATCTTTGACACAGGAACCGACTTCACTTCGCCTGAGGATATGTCGAAAGATGAAAGAACATAGTCACGACCTTCTTTGAATTTGTATGCAGACAACTGACTCAAACTGCCAACATTACCCAACAGAGAATTCATTCCCATAGAAACAAGTTTGTATTCGCCGGAAGATATGTGACGCATACTCAGTGTCTCGCCAACATAGTTTCCGCGTGCGACAAGAATGCCGTTACTATCATACAAGAAGCCCACTGTCTGGGGGTTGTCACTCTCTGTGTAGGTGGCATCAAAACCACCTGTCTCCGTTAGAGAGATGTTTAGCTCTTTAATATCGGATGACAGTTGATAATCAACATCAGTAGCCTCAAACTCATTATTCTTGCCTTCTACATGTATATTTATTAAATCGTCATCGTCAATGCCTGACTTGATAATTATTCTTCTGTCCTGTTGTAATACGAAATCCTTGATTGAAGTATTCTTTGTGGTATTGGTAATAGTGAATACAAGGTCGTTCAGGTCGCCTTGCCACTCATATTCCTGACTCTCCTCACCCTCAGCCATTGCTGGGTAAACGGTTATTGTAGTAGGTATAGACTTTCCGGAAAGGAGTTCCAGCCTCACAATGTCAATATTCTTGTCTTCAGTGATGTTATCGAAATAAAGTTTCCCATCAAAACAATCGTTTCTCGAAACAGTAATATCAGTCTTTTCATCATAGACTGTCAGTTTGAATTCACCTTGCTCATTGGTTTGGGTCGTATAGGTTTCTTCATACTTTCCGTTGAGTAACTGTTTTGCGAAAACAGACGCTCCTCGAATATCAATGTCCACGGCATCTACTCTTCCAGATAGTTCTATTTTCTTGAATTTCTTCAATTGGACAACGAATGTTGTATCGCCTTTGACCGACACGAACTCATTATGAATCTCATGGTACAGTCTATCCATGGAGCTGTTGAACTGAATGGAATAATAAACTTCATGGTTATTAAGATAACCACTTATGTTGTTGCCTGTCCCGAGTACATGGCCAGCTTTGTCTGTCCAGGTGATAGTTACATTGTCAGTAATGTCCTTTCCTGCTTCATCGATGCACTGGCATCTTACCGATGCGTATGCGAGGTTAGTTTCAACAATGTTGGAAAAGCCAGACCAATAGGAAGCTTTCTTGTAGCTGTCGCTTGAACCAATGGGAACGTAGAGTACGGCATTTTCGTAGAGTATATTTGAGAATGCAGCCTCCTCTATCGTTGCCGGGGTTTGCCCAAGCACGTATATCCTCTCCAGATTGTCGCGAACATAGAAAGCACCTTCGTCAATCCGTGTAACCGTTTCGGGTATTTTCATAGAAGCTATCTCTTTGCAATCATAGAATGCAAACGGGGCTATATATGTTACTGTATATTCCTTTCCCTCAACTCTAAACGAAGGCTGTATTTGGATGTCTAGCTTTGTCGTATCTGTGACTCCAGCAAAATCATAGCCTTCTACACCAGCTATTGTACCGTCCTCATCATATTCGTATACAATACCTGTCTCTTCGTCCTTCCATTTGCTGAAGATGTTGGTGAAGTCGCTCCATGCTGATGTCTGCTGATATTTATGCTTAGTTCCATGGGGAACATAAAGCTTTCCTTCAGAAAAAACGGTCTGATTAAAGACATCGTTGCTGATGGTCATGGGCTTGTCAGACAGCATTGTCACCTTTTTCAGTGGTACAATTTCGCAAAATGCTTTCTCATCAATGGTGGTCAAATCTGCGGGTAAGGTTATCTGGCTGAGATTTGTTAGTCTGAAAGCCGACTTACCAATGGAAGTCAGATGGTCGGAGAATGTCACCTTTTGTAATCTACTACAGTTATAGAAGGCGGAATCGCCGATGAGTGTCAAGCTGTTTGGAAATACGATGCTGGTCAGACTGTCACAATTCTCAAAGGCATTATCGTCAATGGAATATAACCCATTTGACAGTTTTACTTCTTTCAATTTCCTGCAAGACAGAAAGGTATAGCTTGAAATGTTCTTCACGCGGGCAGGAACAGTAACAGCAGACAACCTCTCACAACACCCGAAAGCCCAGCTGCCGATGGTTCTCACGCTGTTAGAGATAATGATAGATGTCAGGCCGCGACAGCCATAAAAGGCATTTTGTCCGATGGTTTCTAAATTATTGGGAAGGTGGATGGATGATAATGAACTGCATTCATAAAAAGCACTACAGCCAATGGACTGCAGCTTCTCGGGCAAATCTATCGTCTGCAACTTATGGCAACCATAAAAGGCACAGTAGTCGATGGCTTTCAAGTTTGAAGGGAATGTTACAGACTGGAGCTTTGTACAACCATTAAACGCCGACTCGCCGACTCTCTCTACATTCTCAGGAATAACGACTGATTCCAGTTCTGAGCATTCCCCCAAAAGATTGTTGACAATGCTTTTCAATTGGTCTGGCAGCTTTACCGATTTAAGGTTGATACATTGATAAAACGCCATCTCGCCGATAGACTCTACACTATTAGGAATGATAATAGAAGTAAGGCCAGAGCATCCACCGAATGCATTTTTGCCTATTGATTTCAGACTTTGCGGTAGCGACACGGTTGAGACTTTTAGACCAGCAAGGGCATAATCGGCTATATGTGTAGTACCTTCTTTTATATCAATATTCAGATTGTCTTCATAACCTTCCTTATATGTTAACAGCCAATTCCCTGCATATACAGGTCCTTTCGGCTGACTATTCAACCAAGGTGTCTCACTAAACGCCCCTGATCCTACCTCCTCCAAACTGGCTGGTAAGGAGATCTTTTCGAGACCCGATTTCCAAAAGGCATATTCTTCTATGCATTTCAGACCGTCAGGGAAAACGACCTCTTTCAGTTTATTACAGTTATAGAATACATGACTGCCTATAATAGCAAGGCTCTTTGGAAATATCACACTTGATATGCTTTCATTTTGAAGTGCATTATCGGCTATACCAACCGTTCCTTCAGCAATCTCAATGCTATCGCCGGTAAGGTTACGACGGCCGCAAAGCCACTTGTCAACATATAATAGACCGTCTGGCTGGTTGTTGAGCAAGGCGGAACCTGCGAATGCAGCTATTCCGATTGTTCTCACACTCTTCGGGATTGACACCTTTGCCAAGGCAGTACAACCAGTAAATGCCCATGCATCGATTGTTAACACACCCTCAGGAATATCTACGGAACTTAACGCCGTACAATTTTGAAAGGCATAGGTTCCTATTAGCGTTACCGTTCTTGGTATTTGGACAGCAGTCAGATCTGTATTGTCTTTGAACGCATTTTGATCAATGGATGTCACGGTATAAACCTCATTCTGATATTCAATTGTCTCGGGAATGACTATGCTTCCGGTGTAACCTCCTGGTCTCCAGGTAACTTGGGCTTTTAAGTCCAAACCAAGGTCATAATAGATTCCGTCAATCTCAGTACTTTGGGCGTTTGCTAACAGCGGAAGAAGCATTCCTAACAGAAATAAAATATACTTGACACTTTTCATGATTTGAAGGTATTAATTAACAATAATGCTGTAATAAATATAAGGAATACTGGTGTGATTCTTGAGACGGTCTTCCCTGTTTAACAATCGATCGATAAACCGCCTTGTGATATCTCCTTACTTATCAATACGTTGTTCACGCAGGAAGGTCCAACTAAGCGATACCTTTTGTCAGACACTTCATATTGTCATGAATGTCTGCCGTGTTATGCTGCTGGATAATTCCGATGTTGAGTTTTTTTTAATTCTTTAATGATCGTTTTTGCAAATATAAAGAAAAATGCAATAACGTCCAAATATTCTGTTGTTTTTTATTCAAACATCACCAGTTCGTGGGGCAGGTAATAGTTTTAAGTCGTTCATACCGATGCGTGAGGATCCTATGAAGAAGAACGCGGAGTAAGGGATTTATGTTATAGCATAAGATTAACAAAGCGATGCCGAGGCATGCACTCCTCGGCATTTTTTTGTTGAAAAATAGGTTTGCCTTCATAATTTACGTAATGTATTTATAATCAACACTTAGCGCTAATGAAGGCAAATGATTCGCCTTCATAGGCCTACATAATACCAAAACAATTGTTTTGCTGAAGAAAAGTGTATCAAACCGATTGTCTTTTTTTGATGTCAGTCTGGGGCTCGTTATGCGACTATCACTTAGTCCATACAAGAAAACGGGGAGTTCGTACAACGGACTCTCCGTTTTTTGCTCAGTCGAAAATCGTATACTAGTTTTGCACTGTCTAATCAAAAAAAGAAAAAGATGAAGATAGTAAGAAGACTTTTCACGTGTGTGTTGATATTGATCGTTGCAGGTGTCTGTGCAGGCCTTTGGATTCCAAAACAAATGCTGAGATGAGAAGAATTAGAATTATATCGTTTGCGCTACTTACGTTAATCGGCGCATCTGCAGCACTACTGTTTATCTGCAATCAACTGGTCGTCAAGAATGCTGAGGGCAAGATGTTCGATGAGGTGGATTATGTACCAGATGGGAATTACGTAGGACTGCTTCTCGGTACTTCCCCGATGACACGCATTTCACATAGGAGAAACGTGTTCTTTGAAAACCGCATCAAGGCAACAGCCAACCTGTATCATGCAGGAAAAATACGGAAGATCCTTATCAGCGGTGACGGTCATAGTCTTGACGGTATCAATGAAACAGAATGTATGAAGGACTCACTCTTGGCAAGAGGCGTTCCAGAAAACGATATCATCCTTGATGGGAAAGGTTACAGAACTATTCACTCAGTACAAAGAGCCTATCATGATTATGGTTGCAAGAACCTGATCGTGATATCTCAGAAGTTTCATAACGAACGTGCCCTATATCTGGCCAATCATCTCGGTCTAGACTTTGATCAGGTCTTGGGGTTCAATGCTGAATCGCCCCATTCTCTCATGTCACAGAAGACGTACATCAGGGAATGGTTCGCAAGGGTTAAGATGTTTCTGGACTTATTAAACAATAATCATTATGAAAAAGATGAAAATGGTATTTGTAGTTATCGTTGGCAGTGTCTTGGCTTGGAGCAACCTGCCATACCACCACAATAATGAGAAGGCAGCAACTTATGCGTCACGTCATGTTGCAAGAGGTTCGCGTAGCATGTGCGCATGGTATGTC
>OCTW011512689.1_pt1 | contig 19176 bp, 11 predicted proteins | sample 1539671 | NCBI WGS metagenome assembly OCTW01 (sample SAMN02144230, study PRJEB22623) | gut metagenome | biome: sheep rumen | host: Ovis aries | place: New Zealand
CTTGGTAGCGATAACGGATTCGACTCTTCCGTCCGGATAACGCTTCCGGCTGATCACCCCGGACATGCTCTTGAACGGGGCTTCCAATGTAAAATGCAAAGACATAGTTGTTAAATTGTTAAAGGGTTAAACAGTTAGGGTTACATATAATGATGCACGTTCAGGGCGAAGGCTTCCGCTTCTTCGCGGGTGCAGGTTTTGTAGGTCTGCGTAGCTGGATCCAGAGCCACAGCCAGAGGAGTGTGCTGCGCAAGCGCATTAGCCACTTGTGCAGGAGTCAGCCAGTCCGGTTGAGGGTCTGCACGGATGAGGTAGAAATAAGGATTGGCGGTGTGAACCTTTCTCTCTCCGTCCGGCATTTGCTCTCTTTGGAGTTGATAGATAATCCGCCGGCGACGCAACTCATCCATGTCGTTCCACACTTTCTCGCAAGCGCGGTAACGGTTGCGGTACTCCGGCTGCGGGATATAAAGCCGCCAAAAATCGTAAAACGAGTTTTCCATAAATAAATCTTTAAACTTTAAAAAAATATCTCCGCCACACGTATGTGTCTCTACAGTCCTTTGGACTGTGGCTACAGCCCATAGGGCTGTGGCGGACTTTTTCTTTTTTTAATTTTCTTTGGTTACTTTCTTTTATTACCTTTCTTTTTCAATTCCGGCGACAAAATTACTGCTTTTAGAATTAGCAACGAGGGAAAATTTTACCCTTTTTGTTCACAAAATACTTAATGTTGTCTTTTGAGCACAAAAAAACATCCGCTGTCACCTTGAACGGTGCCCGGAACTTGCGGTGGAGAGACTGCATGTGAACTGTTCGGATCAGTTCATCGTGAAGGTTCGTGAGATCGCACGTAAGTGCAAGAAACTGCTCATCAGAGAGCGACCGGATGTAGCCTTTGGCTGCATCCAGCAAGAATAAATCCTATTCGGTGTACATTTTGTCTAACGGGCAGGAAAAACCGCAGGCACCATGCCCTGGACTCTGCCTATAGACAAAAAAATGCCCCTGATACGCTCACGCGCAAAAGGGGCTCAAAAATTATGCATTATCGAAGGCTTAGGTTATGCGAATATTCCGTTTTTTTTCTTGACGTTTCCTATACTGGATGTACATCAGATATCCTAATGCGAACAAAAACAAAGGTATCAGTGCGTCCGTAAGGGGTGCAAACTGCGGGTTATTAGGATCGTAATCAGATTCTCCTCCAGTGGATGGTGGTGCCTTTCGGATGGATGGTTTAGCAGGGCTATACGCCCCTACCTCATATACCGCAGGTGAATAAGTGCTTCCGGATGACATGAAAGCAGTATTATTGACAGGCTGCATATTGATGGTCGGAGCCTGCGTTTGCGGAATAATCGGTGTGTATTCCACGGCATATAACGAGAAGCCGAAGAAACACAAGACAATCGTTAGAATCCGTCTCATATTATTTTCCTCCTAACAATAGTTTCATACTCTCATTTTCAGAACGAAGTATATAGATTCCTTCGTTGTGGTCAGTAGCGATGCGATGCGCGGCATCTTGGAACGAGCAATCATTATATTCTCCGATAAGTACACCGGTAATGGTATAGACCCTTATGGTCATTGGTGATTGGTGGTTGCTGATTTGCTCCAACGCGGTAGGCGTATCTATCTCCATTCCCCGTCGTATGATCCGATAACGCGCTGTCCCTTGCTGACTGGCACGGATGAAGCATTCGAAAGGAAGAATCGTTCGATCCGTGCCAATATCCTCCCTCAGCCAAGCGCCGGAGGGTCCATAATCTTTATCCAGCAGGTATGCATCCCTGACGGTACCGCTATGCATGGTATTATTGCCAAAGGCATTGACCACATCGTCCGCAGAAGGTGCTTCGCCGGCATTGAAGTCAGAGGGGATAGCCTGATTGGTGGAACCGAAGAAAGAGATATACTTGCCGAGGAAGTACGGATCATGCCATTGGATGATATAGGGGATATTTTTCTCGGGAAGTACACCACTATTTTCAGGATCTACCCATCTCTCCTCGAAGGTCTCAATGGCATAGTTGGTAACCGTCTTGGGCTTACGGATGATATAATGTCCGGTATAGAACTTACCACCTGTGCGGTAATACGGCACGATATCGTAGTATGCGCCATCCTCGTCATCCCATACCTTGACGGAAGAAACGGCAAAGGGCAGAGAGAGTGAGTACCACTGGTCGATGGTCTGCACCTTCATGCGGAACTCTATGGCTTTCTCTATCGTACCTCCTTCGTAGGACTCGGCATCAGTGTATTGAGCACGTGGGTCTTCCGCCTTGTCTCCGGTACGATAGATGATGAAATTGGGATAAGTGACGGTCATCTTTTTGTCCGTTATATTCCATATAAAACGGTATGTTCCTGCACCGGCGGTAGTGATACCGCAGTTCCAGGTCTTGTCGGTAGCGAAAGACCAGTTATGGCTATTGCCATTAGTCATATAATAGACTCGGTCGGAGCCGTTTTTATATGTTTGACTCTCTTGTTTATCATACATCGTGAACTGGTAGCTTGTATTGGCAGAAAGGGAAATATCCACATAACCGACCACATCACCGGATGCGTTGGTAGAGATATTTTCAATATTAAATTCAGTATGGCCCCATCCTACTGATTCGGCTTTCAATGCCCAGCGTTCTACGAAGTTGGCACGTACTTCTTGCCCTGAAGCAGCACCGGCTCCATTGCCGGAAAGGGTTGTCGGGTTGGTAGAGGTAGAAGAAAGGGTAATGTCACTGCCGGAAACGATTGTCCAGGAGTCAAACTTATATCCCTCATTAGGCACGGCGGTCAGTTCACGAGTAGTGGTCACGCCTACAGTGGTGTTTGAAACCATCTCACCGTCTATCTCCACGTGTCCATGTCCGTCGTTCGAGAGAGTGACCGCAGTGGCTTTCTCGGTGAATTGGGCATAGGCGTTGTCACGTTCAATGACTGCATACGTCATAGGGTTGGTAGTACTATAGTTATCACCTGTAAAGGCATCGGAATTCCACCAACCGGCAAACGTATATCCCGGTGAGGTAGCCGTGGCTGTATGCGTGACGGAGGTATTATATGTTACCCAGTCGCCGGAAGAAAGTGCACCTCCGGCAGTCTTGGCTACAGCCACTGAACCGCCTATAGTACCTTCGTGCAATACACCATCAACATCTTGGTATTTCTGCCCGAAATTGACTTGTTGGGGGCGGATAACGATAAGCGTGGGGTAATAATTGCCATCGTTAGAAATATTCGTGATTTTAAACGTATAATTGCCCTCTCCACCAGTGTTGATCAGCACGTTGGCATCGCCTTTTTCTTTATAAGTGAGTGTAACACTATTCCCTTCCTCCAAAACGGCACTTCCATTTTCTTCAAGGCAGAAACGGTCACGTCCGATGGTACTACGATCGACAACTTGAAATTTATATTGTTTGTTCGCCAATAGGGAACGCGTGCATTGCAGATCCACGCCTGTTCCATCACCTGTACCCAAAGCGGTAAAGCCGACAACTTCAAAATCCGCCTCATAATCAGCCGAGCGCTCGGTTCCCCAAGTCACCTCATTTTTGTTAGGCATACCGCCGGCCGGATCGCCTTCTTCGTTTAAGGATCCTATCAATCCGTAACGAGGCTCAAAGACAGCGGTGATCGTTTGCTCATCGGCAGTAGCCATTATTTCCATTGTGGTGCTTGTTGTACTATGATGCTCCAAGTCAAAATTTACAGACGCTGTTTTCTGCCACTCTTTGAATACCCACGCATCATTAGCCGGTACAGCAGTCATCACAGGGGAGTGAGTTACATATCCGACATTCGCCACTTCTGTTATATTCTCACCGCTCACTTGCACTGTACCTGCTCCAGCAGGAGAGACAGCGACCGCCACAGTGTGTTTGATCTCTGTCCATTTGGCGTAAAGAGAAATGGCATAATCATGTATCCATGTGGGATTACCTGCGCCATCGTTGCCGGTATAGCCTGTTACATCCGCTATCCAGTTGCCGTTGGCGTCGATGAGTTGAGTTTCTAAAGCGTGAGTGCTTTCATTTCTAACCCAGTAGCCGTCAAAGGTGTAGTTGGTTTTGGTGTGTGGAGTTACTTGAGAGAGTACGCCATCATATGTTACATTTACTTGAATAGGCTCCTCTGAGTCTGCTTCCATACCTTCCAAGTTAATGGTATAGGGTTTGGGAGTCCAAACCGGGTAAAGAGCAAGGGCTGCATTGTCCGTATAGGAAGCACTCAGTTCGTATGCTTTTGCGCCGCCATTAGAAGTAGCCCAACCTGTCTGAGTATAGCCGGTACGTGTAAAGACAGCACCAGGGAGGGTAAAAGTTACATCTTTCAGCTTAATCTCACTTTCGCGAGAACCACTAATACTTGCAGCCGGAGTACCTTTGTTGTATGAGATGGTGTAGGGCGTACGTGCTTCGTAGTAGATAGCAGTACTTGACAAGTGTGTACCTTCCGTAGAATTATAGTAGTTATAGGCTTCCACGATTACCGCTTCTTTAGTACCCGTTGTAGAAGAAGCAGTTATTGTTTTTTCTGTAGAAGCAGCCCCCGAACCGACAGCAGAACCTTCTTTTTTGAACAAGAAATATGGGGTCATGTTGGCATCATCCAATGCAGAGGCAGAAGCTGTAACGTGCACTTTGATGTCGCCGCCTGTCGGGACAAGGTAGGGAGTAGCAGAAGAGCCATCGCCTCCCCAGTTGGTAGTCCCGTTATCTGCCATAGTGACACTACTCATCGGCGGACAATAGGTAGTCCATTGAGGAGTCCAGGAATTGCAATAGTCCTCTTTGCCGGATTCTTCTTTCAAGCAGTTTTGTGCAGAAGAAGTCCTGTCTTTGGCCCACGTAACGTCAGAAGAACACCAAATTTTACTATGGTCAGAGGGATTTAGCCGATTCAACTGTATTCTTCCTACATAGTCATTATCCGGCACAAGGGCATAATACACCCAGTCTTCCAAAGCATTTGATTTATTACAATCCACAGATCCAACATCATAGCCGCTATCGTAATATTTATACCAGTATCTAATATCCGGATTGCTTTCTTGCCAATTTGTTTCCCTTCGTGCATCGAAATATATATAGGTTTGCTTTTTCAGCCGAGCTTGCGGAAAATAGATGGAGAAATGACGGTTGTTATCAGCCCACCAAGTCTTAAATACATATACACCGGCCTCTCCTGTTGTAATTTTGCAGTTGCCATTTCCCGTATAGATAAGATAATCGGTTGTGGTGGTAGTGAAGTTTGCATTATTCATAGAATAATAGTTATCACCATCAATAATCTTAAACTCGTATTCTGTTGCTGCATCAAGCTCCAGATAATATGTACCTATATTACCATCATAAGAGAATTTGTAGTCATTATCTTTAACCACCCAGTTCTGAAAAGAACCATATAGCCACGTATCAGCATATAGCTGCCCTGCTCCGAGGGAAAGAATAAGAATGAAGATGGCTGTGCATCTGAAAAAATAGTTTTTCATATGTATAATATTTTAAAATTAGTAACCCTGCGGCGAGCCAACGCCGCAGAGCCGGTATAGGGCAGAAGCCCTAATAGATTATTTTACTTCAGCGCCCAGGGCATTGAAGGTCTTGCCGTCACGTAGGATACGCAGTTCGCCGTTGACGATACGTTTAACGGATTTGCCCTCCGTCTGGATAGTCTCTACCGCCGAAGGAATTTCCGGGAAAGCAACAACAAGGTTCTGGCTTGCTAAAGTCCATGTGAAGGTGTAATCACCAGCTTGGTCAGCAACGAATTCGAAATTACGACCACTATTCACAATATTGACATTATCCGCATGACCCCAGTCACGGTGGATTTGGTACAGGGTTTCGCCCTCACCGTTAAGGCTGAGATAGAAGCCTTCGAGCCATACCTTCATCTCATAGGAACCTGCCTCCAGAGCAAACGTCACGCTGGCGCTTGCTTTATCCTCCGCAATCGTCATCGGGTGCGCACCGGAACCCCATGATTCGTCACCGGCAAAATTACCTACGATAGAGATAGCAGGGCTATCACCATGTGACAGCCATGCGCCGTCCGTCCAACCGACCAGATAGTAGCAGTCTTTTCCGTCAGGAAGCACAAGATCTGCGGTTTGAGTCCAGAGGTTCTCAGAGTCCCATGGGATAGACTCGCTTTCGCCCTGTGCACGGACAAAAAGCAAGTTGTTGTTGTCATCAGGAATTTCTGCAGAGAACAGATATTCCTCGCCTTCTACGAGAGCTAACTTGGCATCCGCATCTGCGGCTCCTCCCCAAGAGTGAACAAAGAACACTGCCCCGAAGGACTTCCAATCGTCGTTCACTTGCAGGTAAATGCTTTTAGCAGAGAGGCTGCTTACTGCCATCACTGCTACGAAAAAGGAAAAAATCTTTCGCATAATACAATGTTTTTTTTATGGTTAATAAAATGGGTTAATTATAGTTTATTGTTTCGGTACAATCTTTATCGCACATCCCCCACCGGCAGCTGTGAAGAGTCTGAGCTTCGATTTAGAGGTCACGGTTTTGGTGGTGATGGTATATGCCTGCGGGTTATTGCGGTAATGCGCATCTTTCGCGTCGGCATAGATGGTTGCGGTATATTTCTGTCCTGCGGGCAGGAAAGAGAGGTCGATCATTGCGGTTCGCGGATCATAGCCGTTGGTGGAACCAATGAACCAAGCGTTTTTGTCTTTCTGCTTGCGGGCGATGGTGACATACTCATAAGGCTCAGCCTCCAGATAATAAACCGTGTCCCACTCTACCGGCACATCAACGATAAACTGGAAAGCATCGCGGAAACGCTCGTAGTTCTCAGGGAGGTCAGCCGCCATCTGAAGCGGGCTATAGAGAGTGACATAAAGCGAGAGTTGGTTGCAGAGGGTGGTGTTGCACCATGAGTGTGAGTTCGGGTTGAGTTTATGGATGTCATTCTCAAAGATACCCGGTGTATAGTCCATCGGACCGCCGATGAGACGAGTGAAGGGCAGCATGGTCGTATGGTTCGGGACAGAACCTCCGAAAGCTTGATACTCCGTGCCCTGTGCAGACTCATTACCGATAAGGTTCGGCCATGTACGGCATAGTCCTGTCGGACGAACTGCCTCATGCGCATTCACCATCAGATGATACTTAGCAGCTTTCTCAAGACAGTACTGATAGTGGTTGTTCATGAATTGGGAGTAATGATGTTCACCGATCGGCAGGATATTTCCCACGTAGCCGGATTTGACAGCAGGGTACTCGTATTTGCGCATGAACTGGTAGGCGGTATCAAGCCATCGCTCGTAATTGCGGATAGCGCCGGAGGTCTCGTGGTGCATGATCATCTTCACGCCCTTGGATTTGGCATAATCATGGATGCCCTCCACGTCAAAATCCGGATACGGGGTTACGAAATCATAGACGAAATCCTTTTCATTACCGAACCAGTCTTCCCATCCGATATTCCATCCCTCGACAAGCACGCCATCGAAGCCGTATTTGGCAGCAAAATCAATATAGCGCTTGACATTCTCAGTCGTCGCGCCATGACGACCGTGGGGTTTGGCTTTGGAATAATCCGTGACGCCGATATGGATAGACGGGAAATCCCATGTGTAGCTCCAATCACGCATGCCTGCGATCATCTCCCACCATACGCCTACGTACTTCATGGGCTTGATCCATGAGGTGTCCTCAATCTTACAAGGCTCGTTAAGGTTGAGCACGATACGGGAAGCAAGGATATCTTTCGCCGTCTCGCCAACCATGATGACGCGCCACGGGCTGACCGCGTCGGTCTGGATATGCCCTTTCGTACCGTCTATGTCCGGCGTAAGATGCGAACGGAAGATATATGACTTGTCATCCAGATTGAGGTGCATACAGGAGTAGTTCACCAATGCCGCCTCATGGATATTGAGCCACAGGATATGATCCTTGGTACTTTGTACCTTGTCTCCCTGTACCTTAAACAGGACGGGGGTCTGCACACCGGTGGTGGAGAAAGTGGTGGTAGAGAGATTCGCCTTGTCGGTTTTCTCCTGAATAGCGCGTATCTCACTCAGTTTAGAGCGGGTATATTCATACTCCTGCGTATCATAATCTCCGGGGATCCAATATGCCGTTATATCTCCGGGCATAGCGAACTCCGTCTGCTCCTCCTCTATGACGAAGTAATTGAGGTTCTTTTGTTGCGGGAAGATATAGCGGAATCCCAGACCGTCATCGTAGAGACGGAATTGGATCTGGATATAGCGTTCTTTAGCGGGCTGGGTAAGGGTAATGAGCATCTCGTGATAGCTATCATGGATGCGTCGTTCCTCGCCCCAGACAGGCTCCCACCAACTATCATGGATAAATCGTTCGCTGCCGGTCATCACAAAGCCGGATAGCAGACCATTCACTTCCTCCGTCGGGCGCTCTTTGGTACCGAAATCATTAAAATCCGTACGTCCTTTCTCTCCTCTAATCGTCAGGCCAAGATGCGAGGGACGAATGACCGTATCGCCCTTATGAAGGAGCCAATAGACCGGTCTTCCTTCCTGCACATCCAAGTACGCCGTTAAATTCAGCGAAGGAGATTCTACTTTCTCGATGGAGTATAAGAGCCCCACCCGACCTCCCCACAAGGGGAGGAGAAAAAGACACAAGGTAAAAATACACTTTTTCATAATCATCATTTTTCTATTACAATCATCGTCCAGTATTGGAGAGCAGGAATATTCATTGTAACTTGTCCTCCGACATATTCGAAATCTACCTCTTGCGCGGCACCATGCTGATAGTCAGGAGAAGCTACCCATACTCGTTTTGGAGCCTCCGGCAATGCAAAAGAGACAGGTATCTCCCTCAACATAGACTGCGGAGCCTGATCGCCCTCGGAGTCGCACCAATCCAGGTGAGTGGCGTTGCGATAAGAGAGGAGATGAATCACATCGCGCGTACCGACATGCCGTCCGACAGTGGCTATCCGGTTGAACTGCGGTCCCCACTGATTAAAGACACAACTGTCATGCGTGCTGGTGATGTCCACACCGAACCAATCGCTGTTCACCTCGGCAGGTACTTCCGGACGCAGTAAGTTCTCATATGCCACCGCAAAATCATAATACCTAATCATTGCTCGTTTGAGTTCGCCGGACATCGTGAGGTTATCATCCGGGAAATACTCATGGCAGAGCATATGCTCGCCCATCTGCAGGATCGTTCCTCCCCAAGCAGAGGCAGCAGCCGTAGCCATCAGGATACCGGGGGTATTGAAATAACCTCGTCCCTTCTGACCATAATCGTAGTTGAGATAGGCAGCGAGAACAGTCTGTTTGCCGGAAGACCAAGCAGCGTTATTGGTAATGATATCCGAGAAGATAGCATAGCCGTTGGTATTCGAGTGGTCCCACACCTCGGTATAACAGAAATCGACCGGTGCGGAAGCAATCTGCCCCTGCTGTCCATACTGCCCTACGGCATTCATGACGATACGTTTGTTCGGCTGAGCCGTTTTCTCATTAGCAATGAAAGAACCGAAAGCAGCCTGCACGTCCACTTCCTTCCCCTCGTAGTCATAGACGGCAGTCGGTCGTGCACCTAACTGATCTATCTGCCATCCGTCGAAATTAAAGATAGCATAGACCTCATCGTTCCGCGCACGGAGATAGTCCCTCCAGTCGGAATTATGCATATTCGCCAGATAGATCGCGCTCTTAAAAGGCGATCCCAGCGGGTGGTTATCAATCTTCGTATGGTTACGGTCGGTATAAAGCAGCCATTCGCGGCTCACGTTATCCGTTGCGAAATCCTCCAGACATCCATATCCCAAGTTATAAAAGAGCGTGAGCATTCCCCGGGCGTGCGCACCGTCGATATAGGACTGGACGGTAGTGCGATAGCAGTTACGAGAGATGATATCCGTCCAGCTATCCATCGGTTGTGTTGCGGAACCAGCCAGCGGGTGGTGGTGTTTCCAATGCCAGTCCTGGAACTGGACATAGTTGATATGATACCTGTTGAGGTCGTCAAGAATAGTTTGGATCTCGTTCCGGGATATGTTCCCATAAGACGACAAGAATCCATTCCGAGGGAACCGACTCGGTTCGGAAGACACATCGATACCAATCGTTGCGACCACAGAGTCACGTCCGGACACAGAGATATGCAAGGAAGCCATATACCCGCGAAAATCCTCCGTTGGCGGCTGCCATATCCAAGAAGAGGAGGATACGGACTCTTCCTTTATCACTTGCCCCAAATAGGTATAACGCACCATCGCCGGCTCTTGAGGCAGGGAGTTAATAGAGAGCCTTACGGATTCTCCGGGCTTATAGGCGGCTTTATCCGTACTCATCAGATGGGGTATATAACTCTCGCCATAGGTGACGGGATTATTCTCCGGTTCGATGGCGTTACATGCCGTCAGGCTACAAGCCAGCATGCTCAAAGACCAAAAACCGATTACGCTCAAAGACAAAAGACTCTTTCTCATAACTTGCTAAAACTTATCGTTGTGTCATTGATATTGATTCGAATGGACCACTCACCGCTCTCCGGGATAATCCATTTATTATCCGGCTCACCGGCATGTGCGTCAAAGGAGCCGTTCAAGGTTGGCGCACAATCGGGCGTAGGCGCATAAAGCATCTCCCCCGACCAATCGGAACGGATCTCTGTAGGGAACTTGATCTGACCGGTATTCAGATGTCCCTCATACGTAAAGATACCGCTCTCAGGATGTTGCATCTGCGTGAGGTTATCCCAACTCCAACCGCCGGGTGTAGCATCGCCAATCATATAAATATGGCTATAGGTCTCACCACCGAGATAGGCGACCTCTATGGTTAATGCCTCTACATCGGCGGTGATGCGGTAGTTTCCGGTCTTAGCAATTGTCCATTTGAAATCCGGATAACTCTCCTCGGAATCGCGATATACCATCTTGGCCTCGTCGGTAGAATCCTTGACGAAACAAGGGAACCAATCCTCCGTATTGACTATGAGTTTGAACTCTCCCTTATGCATTGTCCCGCTCCAGGAGAACGTAGAAAAATGATCCATGTCCATGATCATCGCCGTAGCGCGTCCCAGATCCCATCCATGAGGCATCGCATCTCCTACGAGATACAAGTCCGTCATCATAGTGGCATTCCAGGCGATAGCTACTTTTGCTACGTTGGAAACCTGTTCTTCGCCAGTCTGAATAATCTTCGCACGCACACGACATTCGAATACCATATACTCGCCTTCCTCTACCTCCGGATAAGTTTGATGTAGGGTGTCAGCCAAATGTTGATGCGAAAAGAGCAGCGTCCTGTTAGCGGTACGACCTATCTCCCATTTCAAGCCCTCGGCAAAGTTATTACCCTCTTTATCCATCTCCACGGTATAGGCGATAGCTGAACCGGAACCATGGTTGGTTCCCGGAGTCCAAGATAGCTCCAATGCCGCCAGATCCTTATATATAGGCAGACAGAGAACCGAGTCCTGCGATAAGGTAATCGTGAGCGGTTGATCTACTACGGGCTCTGTCGGCTTCTCGCAAGAAAGCAGACCGCATGCAAGCATGCTCAAAAACAAAAGACCGCTTACGCTCAAAATAGAAAGATTCTTTTTCATATTACCATCCTGGGTTTTGGGTTAATAGATTATTGGCTTCGCGCTCCTGCATGGGGATAGGGAAGAGCAGATGCTTAGAAGTAGCAGCGGTCTTTCCGATGGAGTGCAGGAAAGTCAGTGCGTAGTTATTGGGATAGCGTAACATATCAAACCACCGATGTCCTTCAAAAGCGAGTTCAACCCTGCGCTCATGGATGATTTTATCCCTCATCTGCGCTTGTGTAAGTCCTTCTATCTGCGCGCGACTGGTCAGTCCGGCGCGTTTACGCACTTGATAAAGCGGTTCTTCCGCCTCTGTGGTACGACCTAACTCATTGAGTGCCTCCGCCTTCATGAGCAGTACATCCGCATAGCGAGTGACGATCCAGTTTTGGTTAGAAGTATTATAATCCGGCGACTGCGCCTTGGTTAAGAGGAACTTGCGGACGTTATATCCCGTAGTTGACCATGTACCGGAATAAGTATAACCATCAAAAGTAGGGCAGCCGGTATAGAATATTGTGATATCCTTTCTAAGGTCACCGGGTTCATACTGGCTTACGAACTCCGGAGTGGGTTGGTTCCATCCATAGCAGCCGGCAGCCATGCCGGAGTTACGCGGGCCCTGATAGGTGCTGATCCAGGAAGCTTGGTTCTCATTGGACCAGAAATCCTTATTCGTCTTACCATAATACTGCACCTCAAAGATGGACTCTACCCCATTCTGCTTTGCGGGGTTGTAGTTATCCGCATAGTTAGGAGCCAACTGATAGCCCATGTCTCCTATCTCCGTACAAAGGCGCACTACCTCGTTGTAGTTGGCGGTGGAGGGATGATAGGTTAGATAGACCCGTGCCAACTCCGCCATAGCGGCTTCCTTGGTAGCACGGCCGATATCTTTACTACCATACTTACTACGGGTAGGAAGGAGCGAGATGGCTTGTTTGAGGTCCTCGATAATAAGCGCATAGACCTCATCCTCAGAAGCCCTCGGCATCTTCAGTTCGCTATCGGCAGTAAGTGGTTCTGTCGGCATCGGTACTCCGCCAAAGAGACGCACTAAAATAAAATAGTAATGCGCGCGCAGGAACCGTGCTTCGCCTAAAAGCCTCGCCTTGATATCATTATCGATATCCATCTGGGGCACATTCGCCAAAACGAAATTACATCTCAGTATTCCCGGAGACGGACCTCTCCATAGATCCAATGCAGCGAAATTATCCGAGGTGGCAATAAAATTCGCCATTTCTACTGTCTCCAGACCATCGGTTCCACCGCCGGCGCCGACCACGCTCTCTCCGGCAATGATGTCGAGCGTCCAGATGCGCATGTTGTATAGTTTCGGCCACTGAAGAGGCTGATAGCACGCATTAACCGCAGCGATAGCGTCCGCCTCGGTCTGAAATCCATTCGTCGTATCGACCGAATCCCAAGGCTTGCGCTCCAGGAAATTACACGAGCAGACCGCTGACGCTATAAGACCGGCTAAAAATAGCCTATAAGACCACTTTGCTGCAAGACCGCGCAGTGCGCTATAAGATATATTTGTTTTCATAGTTGTTAGAACATGATATTAAGACCAAAAGTAAAATTACGCGTAATGGGATAGACATTACTATCAATACCGGACCCGCCCACTTCGGGATCCAAACCTCTGTAGCGGGTTAGCGTATAAAGGTTCTGTCCCGAGACGGAGAAACGAACCTCCTCCATCAGTGCTTTTTTCGTCAGGTGCTTCGGCAGCGTATAGCCGATGGTGATGTTTTTGAGACGGAGGTAGTCTCCGGGCTCCAAGAACCGATCAGAAGTGCGGTTATTCTTATTGGGGTCGGAGAATACGGCTCTCGGCATCGTGGTAGAGTGATAGTCCGGACGCCAGCGATCTAAGACAGTGGTCATCTGGTTCTGCGCCACAGACATAGCCTCGAGAGTGGCACGGTTACCATTATAGATCTTATTGCCCGCTGCTCCTTGCAGGTATATCTCAATGTCCACGCCATAGAACTCAAATCGGTTATTCATAGAGAAGGTCCATGAAGGCGTGGGTGTACCGAGGATAGTACGATCATCCTCATTGATGACGCCGTCATTATTGAGATCCTTAAAGCGGATATCACCCGGTTGGGTGGAGGTATAGGCATCCGAACCGATTGTCTGGATAGCGTGCGCATCTATCTCCTCCTGGGTTTGGAAAATACCATCCGTCACATACCCGTAGAAGGCAGCAACGGGGTATCCAACCTTATGGATATTACAATCGAAGTACATCGGTACGTCATCGTTCAGGGAGAGTATGCGGTTATGATTATAAGCTACATTAACCGTAGTGGTCCAAGCGAAATTGGTCTTCTTGATATTCATGCTATTGAGGCTGACTTCAATACCCATATTCCGCATCCGTCCGGCATTGATACTGGGTACAGCTTCATCGGAATAACCGCTGCTGATAGGTACAGACATCGGCACTAACATATCGTTGGTATTCTTGATGTACCCATCGATAGTAGCATGGAGGCGCTGATTCAAAAGCGCAAGGTCAATACCGACATTATATTGCTCCACCGTCTCCCATCGTACATTGGGATTCGGCAGTACCCACGGTGCCAAACCGGCTACTTGTGTGCCCCCGAAGAGATATTGCACTGTTTGAAGCTGCGAAGCATACGCATAATTGCCTACCGATGCCTGGTTGCCGGTCAAGCCATAACCTGCACGTAGTTTGAGATCGGAGAGAGCGAAGGTCTTCTCAAACCAATGCTCCTCGCTCATGCGCCACGCAATGGCTACAGAAGGGAAATAGCCCCATCGGTTCTTCTTTGCAAAACGACTGGAACCATCAGCACGGAAAGTAGCGGTAAGAAGATACCGGTTGTCATATCCGTATGTTACACGTCCCATGAAGGAGAGTAATGCCCAATCGGACTTGTTGCCGCTCATAGTAGGCTCCAAGAGACCATTACTGAGTTGGCGAGCTTCTGCAGAGATGAATCCTTGGATTGCACCACTCATGTATTCATAGTTATTGGCCTGCATAGACGAACCTATCATGGCAGAGAAAGAGTGTTTCTGCTTAAAGGTTTTGATGAAAGTCAGGGTGTTATCCCAAAGCCAGGTGATGGACTTATCGAACTGACGAGAGACCTGACTCTCGGGTTGTGCGATAGGTTTCCAATCGTATGCCGGAGACCATCCTTCCGTATCCCAATACATGACCTGCATACCAAAGGTGGTCTTGAAGATTAACCAATCGAGCGGTTTGAGTTCCGCGTAGATATTGCCCAACAGGTTATAACCCTTGGTCGTGCTGCTATTCTCGTTCATCTTACCGATAGGGTTCGTGATGTCACCTACGTACATCGCTAATCCGACCGGTCCTGACCACGTCCCATCGGGATTATAGATGGGCTGAGTTGGCAGCGCACGCATGGTATTTTGGATGTTATACTCCCCCGACGATTTGATGTCATGGTTCAGGCTTAACTTATGCCCGAAACGCAGCCAATTAAAGAGTTGTGTATCGTGATTGAACTGCAGAGTGATGCGTTTATAATCTGTCTTTTTGACGATACCTCTTTGATCAAAATATGCACCTGAGACATAGAAATTGGATTTCTGTGTGCCTCCTGAATAACTGAGGGCATAGTTCTGTGTAGGCGCAAACTGCCATAATTGTGACAACCAATCCGTTCCTTCTCCAAGGGCAGTGGGATCGGCATAAGCCGTATATTGCGGCTGTCCGGCAGCTGACATCATCTCGTTATGCAAGGAAGCGAACTGCGAGGCACTCAATAAAGGTAAAGTACGTTGTATCTGGTCGAAGCCGAACGAGCCTTTGAGAGAGATATGTCCTTTCTCGTTCTCTCCTTTCTTGGTGGTGATGATCACTACTCCGTACGCGCCGCGCGATCCATATATGGCAGTAGCTGAGGCATCTTTGAGCACATCGATACTCGCTACATCATCCATATTGATCATATTCAGCGGCACGTCGGTAGGCACACCATCAATGACAATCAGCGGTTGGGAGTTATTGATACTACCTATACCACGAATGTTGAGACTTACATTGCTACCCGGGGCACCGGATCCCGTTACCTGCAGTCCGGCTGCACGTCCCTCCAGCGCTGCACCTAAAGAAGGCGCAGGCATCTTTTGGAGATCTTTGTCATTCACTTGGGCAATAGATCCTGTCAGATCACTTTTCTTCTGGACCCCATAACCTACGACGACCACTTCTTCCAATACCTCAGTATCCTCCTTGAGCACTACTTTCATGCCGGCAGCGGCTGCCAGAGTCTGCGAGGCATAACCTACATAACTAATCTCCAGCATGGCGCCTTCCGGCACCTGCAGGCTGAAATTACCGTCGAAATCAGTGATTGTTCCGTTGGACGTGCCTTGCTGCAAGATAGTAGCACCGATGACCGGCTCGCCCGACACATCGGTTACTGTACCGTTAATGGCGGTCTGTGCAATACCGCTGAGAGGGAATAATACCCCTACCAACCAAACACATATGCGCGTGTACGATTCCATAGTAAAATTAAAAGGGTTAATACTCAGTTTTAAAACTTTTGCGCTGCAAAGGTACTACAATTCACAAAAATACACAATATGTGAATGTGAAAAAGTAGCGTTAGTAGCATAAAAAAAATTACAAATCGCTTATTTCTAGCGATTTGCAAAATAAAATATTATAGAAAAAAGTAGTGGATGTAAGATTATAAAATTGTGATATTTCTCTCAAATTGTTCTCTTTCTCCTTTATAAAGGTTTCGCATACGGGTACGACTATTGTAGATTGTAGATAGCGAATAGCGCAAAAAGTTTGCAATCTGTTTGCTATCCGTAATACCCAAACGGATGAGCGCTAAAACGCGTAAATCAGTATTTAGTCGTTCACCTTCTTTTATATGTATATCGGCCTCAGGAACCAATAGAGACTTTACGTCATTTACAAAATTCGGGAAAAGCTCTAAGAAGGCCTCGTCGAAATCCGCATAAAAGGCATTGAGTTGCTCTTGCGTGAAACGTTGTGAGTCAACAATATCTGTTAGTTGTTTGAACTGCTGTTTATGCGCTAATGATTTAAGTTGCTTACGATAATTATCAAAACGATCAATCAGAAGCGATGTTGTCTCCATATACCGTCCTACATAGGCATCCTTGATACGATTACTCTCTCTTAGTTCCTCATTGTTATTCTCCAAACGCTCGTTAAGAATGGATAATTGCTTGCCTTTTTGGGTCACATAGAGGAAGAAAATAATTAAAACAATCAATAATATGAAACTACTAATTATTCCTGTCAACATCCAGTATTGTCTGCGATGCACTTGCTGCAAATATGCTTGTTCTACTACCGGGAATACAGTATTCATTTCTATCGACCGCACACGTGCACTTGCCTCCGAAGCGTCTTCCATAGCGCACTGCATATAGCGGTAAGCATGGTCAATGTTCCCCTCTTCGTAGAGAAGGATAGCCAATTCGCGTAGCGCGATATACTCTCTGATAGAGTTTCGTAGGTCCGCAAGAGCGGAAATGATCAGATAGTGCTTCTCCTGTTGCTTATCTCCTATCTTATGATATATTTGTGCGCGCGTAATAGCGAATAAAGGTTCTTCATCCTGCCCTGTTACCGGATGTTGTGCCTCATAGGAGTCCATCACATGGAGTGCGGAATCATATAACTCAGCAACCCGCAAATAGTCTGCGCGTACGAGTTCGTGGAGAAATGAGCCCTCTGGATGAACCGACATCATCAATAGACGGTTCTGCTGAGTGATTGCTGTATAATGTTGCTTTTCTTTAACCGATATGGAGAAATCAGCCATTAAGCCATATAAGGTACGACGCAAATGGCTGTAATAAGGATCTAACACGGGATCAAGGGGATGAAAGAGTGCTGAGTCCATATATAAAATGGTTTCGTGATACATACCGCTACGCATCATAACCTCCGAATAGTTGAGAAGCGATACTTGCTTCTCAAAAGGAGTGGACGCTATCCGTAAACGTTCTTCTGTATAATAGAGCTGACTATCCAAGTCGTAGGACCTATATTCCTCCACCAACCGTCCGCACTCTTCGAAATAGGCACTATCCGTTATACAATTCTGGAGCTTGTTTTTTATCGAGTCTATCCGGTGCTCGCGAAGGGCATGATACTGCGACCGACTCTCAATACATTCATCCAACTCATGTAATAATTGAGATTCTCGATCCCTTTCGTAGTTGCACGATGACAGAATGCTCATTACCAAGCATGTACAGAAAAATAACCGTGTGAATGATTGGTGCCGCATAAGTATTTTATATGAATTTCGGAGCAAAGGTACTACATTTTTTTAATATACACAAGGGGAATATGTGATTTTATGCATTTTTACTGCGTTTTTGCACAAAAAAACGTCAATCCAGTTAAGGGGGTGGGCGATTAAAGATACACAAAAAGCGGTAACCCGTTTGATTGGATCACAGAAAAAACAGCCAATATTTGACAAAATTGCACAAAAATTGCATTTTTTCTCAAAAAAATTTGGTCATGTCAAAAAAAAGCAGTACCTTTGCACCCGCTTTTAAAAAAAAATGGTCCATTAGCTCAACTGAATAGAGTACCACACTACGGATGTGGGGGTTGCAGGTTTGAATCCTGCATGGATCACAAAACGGAATAGAAAACCTCATCTGAAAGTTTACTTTCAAGTGAGGTTTTTTGTTTCGGTTTGTAGCAATCGCCCACGGCGAGGGCTAAGGATTACGAAGCAATCCTGCATGGTTGGCCTGATGCGCAGCACGTTGCGTTAAACGCCTCTGACGGCAGGTCATTTGCGGATTCTTATAGCGGTTGCGCCGTACATCTTTTCCGGTCAGAATTTCATACCAGACGCAGGCAGCCGTGTAGCGACCATAGACATAATTCAGGTGATAGCCGTCGCGGCAGAGCGTGTCGCCGAGTTTTGTCCGGCGCGCCAGCTGAATGGCGGTGCCGCAAGGAACCACGATCATTTGGTCATTTACTATTTGTTGCACATAGCGCGTGCAAGCCTGAATACTATCCCACATCTCCTGTTGGTCGGAATGGTAACGCGGGTAAGCCGGATGTTTGGCATCACGGCTATACGCCCAAGTCTGCATCCAGCAGATCTGCGCCTCCGGCTGATAGGCACGGACGGTGTCGATAAGGAGAGATAGCCAGGGTTCGTAAGAAGCACGAATGCCGGAGTCATGGCTCGCCTGCTGGAGGGAGATATAATCGTATTTGCCATCCCGGAGCGCTTGGCGGAGAGTGATGGTATCGCGTACGACGCGGAAGCCCTCCCCGTCCCTCCCATGAAGGGAGGGAGATTGGTTAGAACAGACGCGATGGGAATAGGCGGCGGTGTCGCGCATGAGAAAATCTGCGTGTTGGGCTAAGGAACAACCGCCATAATAAAGGTTGTGAATCTCCACTTTGATGCCTTTGGCATCGCACAACGGCACTAACTCTTGTTCTACGGCGTCCCAGGAGAAGGAGTTTCCGATGCAAAGGACGCGGATGAGTAAAAGGACAGACAGGAATCGCATAGGGCTATAACGTACGTAATGGTCG
>OCTW011608578.1_pt1 | contig 19176 bp, 19 predicted proteins | sample 1539671 | NCBI WGS metagenome assembly OCTW01 (sample SAMN02144230, study PRJEB22623) | gut metagenome | biome: sheep rumen | host: Ovis aries | place: New Zealand
CTTGGTAAGGACGAGGACAAAGAAAAAGCACCCTCAAAGAGAGTGCTTATCGTGGAGCTGCTAACCAGACTTGAACTGGTGACCTCGTCCTTACCAAGGACGTGCTCTACCGACTGAGCCATAGCAGCGCGCGACTGTATCATTATATATGCGTTTATTTCCTTTGTCAATAAAAAACTCCGAATTTTGAAAAAAGTAAATTCGCGGGATATTCCGCCGCGCGAAAGAGATCCGTTTTCTCCCTCGATCCGTTTTTTCGCATGCGAATAGGAGAAAGAAGGGTCGATTTTCTTCTTTTTCGTCAAATAACTTTCGTTTTGCGGCGAGGGGTAGTATAATTGAACAATAAGCGGCGCCGAAACGCGCCTTGGAGGAAACCATGAGCAAGCCTACTTTTTATATAACGACCCCGATCTATTATCCGAGCGGAACTTGGCACCTCGGAACCTGCTACACGACGGTGATCTGCGACGCGATCGCCCGTTTTAAGCGCAAAATGGGGTACGACGTTTTTTATTTGACCGGAACGGACGAGCACGGGCTTAAAATCGAGCAAAAAGCGAAAGAAGCGGGGGTCACCCCCAAAGAGTACGTGGATAAAAAAGTCGCCGACTTGCAATCGCTTTGGGCTCGCCTCAAAATTTCTTACGATAGATTTATCCGTACGACCGATCCGTATCACGAAGCCGCCGTACAAAAGATCTTCGACAAGTTATACGCGCAAGGCGACATCTATAAAGGGGAATACGAAGGCTATTATTGCGTTCCCTGCGAAACGTATTGGACGAAGACCCAACTTGTAAACGGGAAATGCCCGGATTGCGGCCGCGACGTCAGCATTGCGAAAGAATCCTGCTATTTCTTCCGCCTGAGCAAGTATCAAGACAGGCTCATCAACCTGCTGGAAGAAAACGACGAGTTTCTTCTCCCGAAGCCGCGCCGCCGCGAAATGATCAACAATTTCCTGAAACCGGGCCTCAGCGACCTCGCCGTAACGCGTTCGAGCTTTACTTGGGGCGTTCCCGTCAGCTTCGATCCCAAACACGTCGTTTACGTTTGGATCGACGCGCTCGTTAATTACATTACCGCGCTCGGCTACGGAAGCGACGACGATTCTCTCTTCAAAAAGTTTTGGCCGGCGGACATTCATATGATGGGTAAGGAGATCGTTCGATTCCATTCGATCATTTGGCCGGCGCTTTTGATGGCGCTGGACCTTCCTCTTCCCAAAAAGGTGTACGGACACGGCTGGCTTTTGATGGGGGCGGATAAGATCTCCAAGAGCAAAGGCAACATCGTGGATCCCGTGGAGCTTTCGGATCGTTATTCGGTGGACGCCGTTCGCTATTTCCTTTTGCGCGAGATCCCCTTCGGGTCGGACGGCGCTTACACGACGCGCGCTTTCCTTTCGCGCATCAACGCCGACCTTGCGAACGACCTCGGAAACCTCGTTAAGAGAACGGTCGCGATGGTCAATAAATACGAAGGCGGCAAAGTTCCGACTTGGAGCGGAAAACTGCAAAACACGGACGAGGAGATCATTTCCCTTTTCAAACAAACCCTCCCCGCCGTTCAAAAGAATATGGACGAGCTTTTCGTTCCCGAAGCGCTCGAAGCCATCTTTACTTTGATCCGCCGCGCGAATAAATACATAGACGAAAACGCGCCTTGGATCTTAGCCAAGAGCGAAGACACGAAGGAAAGGCTGTCTGACGTATTGTACGTTCTTTTGGAAGTCATTCGTGCGTCCGGCGTTTTGATCGAGCCGTTTTTGCCCGATACTTCCGAAAAAATTCTTTCTTCTTTCGAAGGTCTCAGCGAGGAAGAAAAGTCCTTTGAAAGCCTCTTTGAATTCGGCGGCTTGAAGGCGAAAAAAGTAATCGAAAGAGACGCGCTCTTTATGAGAGTGGACGTAGAAAAGGAGATCGCAGAGATGGAGCAAAAGATCGAAGAGAACAAAAAACAAGAAGCCGAGGCGCCCGAAACGGAAACAAAACCCGAGATCACGATCGACGATTTCGCAAAAGTCGAGTTGCGCGTCGGAAAGGTTTTGCAGGCGGAAAAGATGCCCAAAACGGAAAAACTGCTCGTTATGCAGGTCGAGATCGGAAAAGAAACAAGGCAAATCGTCAGCGGCATCGCGAAGTATTACTCGCCCGAAGAGATGGTCGGGAAGCAGGTCGTCGTCGTATATAACCTCGCCCCGCATTCCTTCCGCGGCGTCGAATCGCAGGGAATGCTCCTTTGCGCGGATGACGGCAAAGGCGGCGTCGTTCTCGTCAGCCCCGAAAAAATCGTGGATTCGGGCAGCGAAGTCAGATAAATATGTTCGTTGACGCACACGCGCATTTGGACGACGAAGCTCTCTCTTCCCGAGAAGAAGAAATTCTTGCGGCGGCAAAGGAAGCGGGCGTCGGCGTGATCGTAAACGCCTCGTCCGACCTTGCCTCTTCCGAAAGGAGCGTCGCTCTTGCTTCCCGCCGAAAAGAAGTTTATGCCGTGATCGGCGTTCACCCGCACGAAGCGTCTGCCTATTCGGACGAAACGGAGAAAGCCCTATTTCGCCTTGCCGAGAACGAAAAGGTCGTTGCCTTCGGCGAGATCGGGCTGGATTATCATTACGATCTTTCTCCGCGGGACGTTCAAAAGGAAGTATTGGAGAGAGAGATCCTTCTTGCGGACGAGCTATCCCTTCCCGTCGTGTTCCACGTTCGCGAAGCGTACGAGGATTTTAATAAGATCGTGGAGCGCAATCTCTCCCATTTGAAAAACGGTTGCCTTTTGCATTGTTATTCGGGAAGCGCCGAACTCGCGAAATATTATTCTTCCCGTTTGGACGCCTTCTTTTCTTTCGGCGGCGTTTTGACGTTCGCCAAACATAAAGACGCGGTTCTCGCCGCGATCCCAAACGATCGCCTGCTCCTCGAAACCGATTGCCCCTATATGACCCCCGTTCCCTTCCGCGGAACGAAGAACGAGCCGAAGTATATCCCGATCATCGCGGAAAAAATGGCGGAACTCAAAGGGCTTTCTCTTTCCGAAGTCGAAAAAATGACCACGAAGAACGCTCTCGCGTTTTACGGAATCGAATTATGATCATAGACGGCAATTATTTTAATATCAACTTCAATAAAAAGTACGGGCAAAACTTTATAACGGACAAGAACCTGCTTGCCGCGATTTGCGCCGACGCGGGCGTAACGAAAGAAGACACCGTGATCGAAATCGGCGCGGGCGCCGGAACGCTGACCTCCGCCCTTGCGGAAAAGGCGGGGCGCGTCATCGCGTACGAAATAGACGAAAATCTTGCGCCCGTTCTGTCCGTTACGCTTGCGGGAAAAGAAAACGTTTCGGTCATCTACGAAGATTTTATGAAGAATTCGACTCCCCTGCCCGAACGATTCAAGGTGGTCGCGAACCTTCCTTATTACGTAACGACCCCGATCGTTATGCGCCTTCTCGAAGGGAACGAACGCCCTTCCTCCGTAACGGTTATGGTTCAAAAAGAAGTCGCCGAGCGCCTTGTCGCGCTACCGGGATCGGGAGAGTACGGAGCCATTACCGCCTCTTTGAACCTCGTTGCGGACGCGAAGATCACGCGCGTCGTGGGCAGGCAGAATTTTCTGCCGCCGCCGAACGTGGATAGCGCCGTCGTCCGGATCGACATTCAAGATAAAGGATTCAAGGAAGAGGATATTCTTCGCGCGAGAAAGCTCATTCGCGCAGCGTTTAATATGCGAAGAAAAACTTTGTCGAACGCGCTTGCGGGTGCGCTCGGCGGAAAAGAGGCGGCGGCGCGCGCAATCGAAAAAGCGGGTTTTTCTCCGTCCGTTCGCGGAGAAACCCTGTCCGCCGAAGATTATATCGCGCTTTCTAAGGCTGCTTCCCTTCCGTAAGATCGCCCCCGAGGCGGCGCTCGGCGATCGTCGCGCTGACGATACTTGACACGACTTGCAGCGAAGCCTGCAATTTTAATAGTTCGGTCAAATTCTTGTTTTTTACGAGCGCTTTTCCGAGCGCACACGCAAACCCGACGCCGTCTTCCATACACCATTATATGAATTATTAAGAAAATTTGCTAATTTTAAGGTTCATTTAATGATAAAATAATATTATACGATCAGAAAGCGCCGCGCGGCGGCGAAAGGAGATAAAATGAAAAAGAAGTTTTCTATCGCGATCGGGATCGTAACACTGCTCGTATTGATCATCAGTCTTGCGGGTTGCTCTTTGTTTGGGAGCAATACCGATTCCCTTGCCAATTCAAACGGCGGTTCTTCCGCGTCCACGGGCTCCGGCACGACTTATTCCGTTACGAAAGCCGAGCTCGAAGACGCTCTGACAAAATACCGTCAGATCGCCGAAACGCTTTCCGAAAGAGTGGATACCCTCGAAGAAGCCGTGCGCGACGCGGTCGGGCAAAGCAAAGCGAATATCGGCGCTTACGCGGTCACGTACGTGGACAGCGTTATGAGCTTATCTTGCATGGAAGCGCAGTACAACCTCGGCTGTCAGGGAACGGGCTTCATCATCTCGGAAGACGGCTACGTTATTACAAACAATCACGTAGTATATTACGAAGAAACCGTGTACGATACGTCCAACATTCAGCGCAGCATTTGGGGCTCTTTTTACGGAACGAAAAAAGTCTCGGGCGTTTATTCATCCATTACCGCCGCGTTTGACGCGTCCAGTAAATACTATATGAACGGAACGCTTTATACTCTCGAATTCGTGTATCGCGACGCCGCTTACGATCTCGCGCTGTGCAAGCTCGTGGAAAAAGTTCCCGTAGGATCCGCTTGGTCGGCGATCCCCTTTTACGAGGGCAATGTTACCCGCGGAGACGAGCTCCTCGTTCTCGGAAACGCTTACGGATTCGGACTTTCCGCTACGAGCGGCCTCGTATCCGCCACGGGAAAAACCTTTACCGATTATCCCAAACTGACATTTATCCAAACGGACGCCGCGATCAACGGCGGCAATTCGGGCGGTCCCGCGATCAATATTTACGGCGGTTTGATCGGAGTCGTAAACAGCAAGTTCGTCAGCTCCGAGATCGAAAATATGGGCTTTGCGATCGAGCTTTCCAAGCTCAAAACCTTCATCACGGACGCACACAACGAAAAGTCCGTTACCGTTTCTTATAAAACCGTCGGCAGAGCAAGTTAAACGGCAAATAAAAAAAGGGCGAAAGCCCTTTTTTTTATGCCCTAACAGGCAAATCATTCTTTCTTATTTCATCGGCTTCATCGTCGGGAACAAGAGGACGTCGCGAATGGATTTGGAATCGGTCAGGAACATAACCATACGGTCGATCCCGATCCCGAGTCCGCCCGTCGGGGGCATTCCGTATTCGAGAGCGGTGCAAAAATCTTCGTCGTACGGTTGCGCTTCTTCGTCTCCCTTCGCTTTCGCCGCCATTTGCGCCTCGAAGCGCTTTCTTTGATCCAAGGGATCGTTCAGCTCGCTGAACGCGTTTCCGCCTTCCGAAGCGCAGATAAAGAACTCGAAACGCTCGGTCAAGCGGGGGTCGGAAGGCTTTCTCTTCGCAAGAGGGCTGACTTCCACGGGATAATCGGTAATAAACACGGGTCCCGTCAGTTTTTCCTCCACGAACGCGTCGAAAATATTATACAGCGCATTGCCCCAAGAGGTATCGTCCGCCATATCGAGCCCCATCTTATTTCCGCGCGCGATCAAATCAGGAAGGGGGTCTTTATCAAAATCCAATCCCGTATATTTTCTGACGGCTTCGACCATCGTCAGGCGCTCCCACGGCGTTTGAAGATGCAGTTCCTGCCCTTGATAGGTAAAATCCAAAGAGCCGATCACTTTCATCGCCGCGGCGGTGTAAAGCTCCTCGGTGATGCGCATCATCTCGTTATAATCCACGTAAGCCTGATAGAGTTCGATCGTCGTAAACTCGGGATTGTGCTTGGTGTCCATTCCTTCGTTTCGGAATTGCCTGCCGATCTCATACACCTTTTCGAATCCGCCCACGATACAGCGCTTCAAATGCAGTTCGGTCGCGATACGCATATACATATCGATGTCGAGCGTGTTGTGGTGCGTAATGAAGGGGCGCGCGTTCGCGCCGCCGGCAAGCGTGTTCAAAACGGGCGTTTCCACCTCGATAAAGCCTTTTTTATCCAAAACTTCGCGAATAGTGGAAATGATCTTGCTTCTCTTTACGAACACGTCCTTAACTTCGGGATTCGCGATCAGATCCACGTAACGCTGACGATAGCGAAGATCGGTATCCTGCAAACCGTGGAACTTCTCGGGAAGCGGCAAAAGGGATTTGGATAAAAGCGTATAACTTTTCGCGTGCACGCTGACTTCTCCCGTCTGCGTACGGAAAACGAAGCCTTTTACGCCGATAATGTCGCCGATGTCAAGTTGCTTGAAGGCGGCGTACTCTTCTTCGCCGATATCGTCGCGACGGACGTAGATCTGGATCTTTCCGTCTCCGTCCAAAAGATGGGCGAAGCTCGCTTTTCCCATAATGCGGCGCGACACGAGGCGCCCCGCGATCGACACGTCCTTTTCGGCAAGCGCGTCCGCGTTTTCTTTGATGTCAAGAGAAGAATGCGTTTTGTCGTATTTGACTTGAACGAAGGGATCTTCCCCTTTCATAACGAGCGAAGACAGCTTCCCGAGCCTGACTTTTTTTGCTTCCTGTATGTTTTCCAAGGTGTTGTTTTCTTCCATATTGCTCCTTTCTCTCCGCTTTTTTCTTTACGGAGAAAAACGCGCATTCGCCGATCGGTGAATGCGCCCTTTCTTATTTGCGAATGTTTAAGATCTTATAGCGACTGACGCCTGCGGGCGCTTTTACGTCCACGATCTCGTTCTTCTTATGTCCGATGAGCGCGGCTCCGAGAATGGATTCGTTCGAGATCTTGTGATCGGCATAGTTCGCTTCCGCGCTGCCTACGATCTTAAACTCTTCGATCTCGTCGTATTCCATATCGTGGATCTTAACGAAGCAGCCCACGCTGACCACCGTCGTGTCGATCGCTTCGCCGTCTATGACCTTCGCAAGCTTCAAAGTCTCTTCCAGCTCGCGGATATGCCCTTCGACGATGCCCTGCTCGTCCTTCGCGGCGTCATATTCCGCGTTCTCGCTGAGGTCTCCGAATTCGCGGGCGAGCTTTACTCTTTCCGCCGCTTCGGGTCTTTTATGCTTGATATAAAAATCAAGTTCTTCTTCCAGCTTTTTGTAACCCTCTTTGGTGAGTACGATTTCAGCCATAATCTCTCCTTTCTCTCTCTTCGAGAGGTCCCGCAAAGGGACGCGCCCCGCCTCTTTCGGCGACAGGCTTAAAAAAAAGCGCAAGTGGATCTTCCGCCGGCGCTTTTTCTTCCGAATTATTCTTTATCGGATCCCGGTTCGGGAAGCAGCGCCATCACTCTCGCGCGCTTGATCGCGGCGGCGAGCAATCTTTGGTGCTTCGCGCAAACGCCCGTTGAACGCCTGGGAGCGATCTTTCCGCTCTCGGTGATGAACTTTCTGAGCTTTTGCACGTCTTTATAATCGATTTCGTTTACTTTGTCCACGCAAAAAATACAAACTTTCTTTTTCGCGGGTTTTCTCATAGGACGCTTTGCGCCTTTATCTTCCATATTTTTCATTTCTAACTCCTAAAAAATCCTGTTTGATTAAAAGGGAAGATCGTCTTCCACGACTGCCGAACCGACGCGCGCGTTTTGCGGAGCGGGGGAAACGGCGGGAGCGGGTTCGCCTTCCATGCCTCTGGTGGAAAGGAATTGTACTTCGTCGGCAACGATTTCGGTAATATAGCGCTTGGATCCGTCGTTCGCGTCGTACGAACGGGTCTGCACGGAGCCTGCAACGGCGGCTTTGCTTCCCTTTTTCAGGAACTTGCCGCAGTTCTCAGCCTGCCCTCTCCACACGATGACGGGAAGAAAATCCGTCTCGGTGTTTCCGAATCGTCTGGACACCGCAAGCGTAAATTTGCAAACGGGAATGCCGTTATTGGTGTTCGACACTTCGGGATCTTTCGTCAGGTTGCCGATTAAAAATACTTTATTCATAATTTCCTCCGATTACTTTCTCGTGACCATAAAACGGATTACGTTTTCGTCGTTTCTCATTTGACGCTCGAGTTCCGCGGGAACTTCGGGAGTCGCTTCGAAATTCATAAGAACGTAATAGCCTTCGGTCTTGTAATTGATGGGGTACGCGAACTTTCTCATGCCCCACTTGTCAACGGTGCTGACGGTGCCGCCGAGATCGGTGATCAAAGCGGAGAACTTGTCCGCCGCGGCCGATTTGATTTCGTCCGTCGCTTCGCCGTTCAAGATGTACAAAACTTCGTACTTATTCATTTTACTACCTCCTTTTGGACTGATTGACCTTTGCTTTGCGCAAAAGTAAGGAAACCCCGCGACGCGCGCAGGTTAGATTCATTATAAAATATAAATACATAATTGTAAAGTATTTTTCGAAAAAAGCGATCTTGCCCTCAAAAACCCGCTCAGCCCAGCGATTCGAACTTTTTCGTTCCGACTTTTTTCAGCCAAAGCGCGAGCGCTCCGTCCGCCGCGGCAAAGAGGAAAAGAAGGATCGCGAGATACGTTTCGTCTCGAAGAACTTTCGCGAAAGGAAGATACAGCGCCGCAAGCGCCATCACGATAAAATATTCGCCGAAGATCGAGATCAAAACGCTCGGCGACTGTTTGAGCGCGGCGTTTTCGCTCGTCCAATCCAAGGAGGGTTTAACGAGGTTCAAAGTCAGTCCGAATAAAGCGGAGAAAAGAACGAACGCCGCCGTTCCGAAAATCGAGATCAGCGCCGTAAGAGCGTCCGCCCGGATCGCATAGCACCCCGCCGCCGCGAGGAAAAGCGCGGGAAAGAGCGTTAGCACAAGATGCAAAAGGATCTTCGCCCGAAACACCTCTTCGCTCGAAACAGGGAGCGATCTAACGATCCAAAGCTTATTGCCTTCAAGGGAAACGGAAGGGGCGGTCAGGTCGTTCATCGCCGCCGCGAGAAATACGATGGGCATCGCCACGATCGCGCCGCCGCTCTTCGGCAAAACGGCGCGAAGCGAATCGATCAGAGCGTAAAGAGACTTCGCCTTTACAAACAAAAACACGCCCGCGGCAAGCATAAGAAGCGTTCCGAACGCGCAATTCAAAATGTAATTCGGAGAAGACAAAAAGCGCTTGATCTCGCGCGAAAACAGAGCGACTCCTTTTTTCCTGACGCGGATCTTTCCTTTTTTTCCTTGAACGGAAAAGGACTTTTTCGAGGTCGTAAAGCGAATAAAGAAACGGGAAAGCGCAAAATAGGCGAGGAAAAAAGCGCCGAAAGAGATCCCCGAAAAGATCGCCATACTCGCAGCCTTTCCTTCCGCCGCCCATCCCATATGATAAAAGAGAAACAGCCACGTTTTGATCGCCTTCGGAACGACGGTCATTTGCGACAAACGCATGATCGCGTTCTGCGCGCGGAAATATGCGAAATAATAAAGCGCGAACAAAAGGACGGACAAAACGACCGAGACCAGCGACTTTCTTTTCACTTTGCGCGCGATCGCCGCCACAACGAACGCGAGCGCGAGGGACAGCGCCACGACGAGCGCCGTTAAGACGAAGAACAAAAGAAAAGAGTTGATCGCGCCGAGAAGAGTAACGCCCCTATACATCATTCGCGCGACGAAAGTCGGAACGAGAACGACCGATTCGTACAGTATACTCAGTAAGGAAAGCGACGTTACGCGAACGAACACGATCTTTCGCGGGGGGATCGGGAGCGAAAGCAAAAATTCGTTGTCTTTCGCTTCGAAAACGGTCGCGTACGCGTTAAACACGCTGCCGAACAAACCGATCGCGACCGCGATCAAGCCCATTACGAAATAATATAAAAACATCATTTCGTCGCTGACGGAAAGAAGGATCCCCTTCGCAAGCGTAAAGAAAGTAAACGCCAAGCCGACGAGCATCACCGCGAAAAAGGCGATAAACACGGCCGCCGCCGCGCGGCTCCTCGCCTTTCCTTTTCTGCGATCCATCAAAAAGAGGGCGGCAAGCTCCCGAAATTGCTTTTTGAAAAGCGCTTTCAGCATCTTACGCCTCCAACTCGAGGAACACGTCTTCAAGGGACGAATCTCCCTTGACCTCCTCCATTTTTCCGTAGGTTACGAGCTTGCCCTGCTTGATGATCGCCACGCGATCGCAAAGTTTTTCCGCGACTTCCAAAATGTGGGTGGAAAATAGGATCGCGCCGCCCTGCGCGCAAAACTCGCGCATAATTTCCTTTAACACGTAGCTCGCTTTCGGGTCGAGCCCCACGAAAGGTTCGTCCAAAAGGATCAATTTCGGCGAATGGATCAAAGCGGAGATCAACGCGAGCTTTTGCTTCATTCCGTGCGAATAGGAAGAAACGGGCGCGGCGATCTCTTCCTTCGAAAGTCCGAGCGCCTCTCCGTAACGGGCGATATGCTCTTTTCTCTCCTCTTCGGAGATCGAGAAAACGTCCGCGATGAAATCGAGATATTGCAAACCCGTCATATAGTCGTAAAGATCGGGATTATCGGGAATATATGCGATCCTTTTTTTCGCCTCGATGGGATCTTTCGAAACGGAAACGCCGTCGATCGAGATCTCGCCGGAGTCAAAGCCCAAAATGCCGACCGCGCATTTCAGCGTCGTCGTTTTCCCCGCGCCGTTATGCCCGATAAACGCGCATATTTCCCCCGCGCCGACGGAAAAAGAAACGTCGTCCACGGCTTTTTTCGATCCGTACGTTTTGGTCAAATGTTTGATTTCCAGCATTGGCTAACCTCCCGCATATCGAAATCATTATAAGGCGGCAGTCGCGCGCCTGTCAATACGCGCGCAACGAAAAGTGCGAAAGGCAGAAATATATCATTTACAAAAAGAGGGAGCGGATCAAGCGTTCTCTTCGCCCGAAAAGGCGGGGATAGGAGAAAGAAGCGCGTCCGAAGCGATCGAGTAAGCCTTTCCGCCGGAAGAGAGGGAACCGGAAAGGACCCCGTCTTCGAACACGAGGGCGGCGTTGTCTTCGATCGCGTAAGACCGGGAATAGCCTTGTTTTTTGCAAACGGAAAGAAATTCGGGGCGGGAATTAAAATGAGGAGAGACGGCGCCCGGAAAAACGCCGAAGCCTTTATACGGCTTATATTCCCCCGGAACGAGAGAATCGGTGTAAATATCCTCAAACCAGCAAATCGCGCCGGCGGAAAGCCCCGTCAGGATCGCGCCGCGCTCGTACGCTTCCGTTACGTCGCGCTTGATCCCGCTTTCTTCGAGAACTTTCATCAAAAAGAGCGTATCGCCGCCGCCGAAATACAAAATATCCGCCTTGGCGATCTTCTCTCGAACGTGAGAAGGAGTCATCAGTCCTTTGGTCAGGATCGCGACGTCGGATTTAACGTCGAAAAGCGACGTGTATGTTTTTCGGAAAGAATTGAAATAAGGATTGCTGTCGTGGCTTGCCGTCGGGAAAAAGAGCGCGTAAGGTCTGTGTCCGTCCGAAGAGCGGCGGCGCGCCAAAGAGCAGATCGCGCCGTCTATATCGGCGGTCGTTTTGTTTTTGAGTTCGCCGCCGCCGATCGGGATAAACAGCTTTTTCATTGCTCCGAGTCTTTCTTCTTGAACTTGTCTTTCGCGCGGTACATATTGCTCATAATGACCTTGCGAACGCGCAAAGATTTCGGCGTTACTTCGAGGATCTCGTCCTCTCCCAAAAACTCGATATATTCTTCGAGGCTCATTCTCTTAACGGGGGTCAGGCGAAGCGCTTCGTCGCTTCCCGAGGCGCGCATATTCGTAATGTGTTTTTTCTTGCATACGTTTACGACGATATCGTCCGACTTCGGCGTATAGCCTACGACCATTCCCTCGTACACCTGCGTTCCCGGCTCCACGAAGAGCGGACCTCTGTCCTGCGCGTTGAAAAGCCCGTAGGTTACCGCTTCTCCCGTCTCGTAAGCCACGAGAGATCCGAAAGAACGCATTTGGATATCGCCTTTGTACTCTTCGTAACCGAGGAAGATCGTATTCAAGACGCCTTCTCCCTTGGTATCCGTTAAAAATTCGTTTTTATAGCCGATCATGCCGCGCGCGGGCATCTTGAATTCGAGACGAATGCGGCTGCCCATCGGGGTCATCGTTACGAGCTCGCCTCTTCTCGATCCGAGCTTTTCCATAACCGCGCCCACGCTCCCTTCGGGAACGTCCACGATGACCTGCTCGATCGGTTCTTTTTTCTTCCCGTCCTCGTATTGGAACAAAACCTTCGGCATCGAAACGGCGAATTCGTAACCTTCGCGGCGCATCGTTTCGATCAAAACGGAAAGGTGCATTTCACCCCTTCCTTTTACGAGGAACGTGTCGGTGTTTTCGGTATCTTCCACGCGCAGTGAAACGTCTTTCAAAAGTTCGCGATAGAGTCTCTCGCGCAAATGACGCGTCGTTACGAATTTTCCTTCGCGGCCGGCAAAGGGCGAATCGTTTACCATAAAGCGCATTTCGAGGGTGGGTTCGCCGATCTTCATAAAGGGAATGGGTTCGATAGCGTCCGAAGCGCAAAGAGTATCGCCGATCGTAATGTTTTCGCTTCCGCTGAAACAGATAATGTCTCCCACTTTCGCGGAGTCCACGTTTACCCTTTTCAGACCGTCGATCTGCATCAAGGTTACGACGCGCGTCTTATACGGCGCGAAATCGCCGTGATAGGAACAAACGACCGCGTCCTGCCCCGTTCGAATACTGCCGCGCTCCACGCGACCGATCCCGATCCTGCCCACGTAATCGTTGTAATCGATCGAAGAAACGAGAACTTGGAGCGGCCCGTTTTCATCCCCCTCGGGGGGATCGATATAATTGACGATGGTTTCGAACAGATCGGTAAGGTCGGGCTTTTGCTCCACCGTCATCGAGCTCGTTCCGTTTCTTCCGCTGCAATAAACGACGGGGGAAGAAAGCTGCTCGTAACCCGCGTCCAAATCGAGCATTAAGTTCAAAACTTCGTCCACGACGCGCTCGGGTTCCGCGTCCGGGCGATCCACCTTGTTTACGCAAATGATGATCTTATGCCCGAGTTCGAGCGCTTTTTGCAAAACGAAACGGGTTTGCGGCATCGGGCCTTCCACCGCGTCCACGAGGAGCAGCACGCCCGAAACCATTTTGAGAACGCGCTCGACCTCGCCCGAAAAGTCCGCGTGACCCGGGGTATCGATGATGTTGATCTTAACGTCCTTATAATAGGCCGCCGTATTTTTGGCGAGGATCGTGATCCCTCTTTCGCGTTCGAGGTCGCCCGAGTCCATAACGCGCTCGTCCACGTGTTGATTCGAGCGGAAAATACCCCCCTGCTTTAACATTTCGTCCACAAGGGTGGTCTTACCGTGGTCAACGTGCGCAATGATCGCAATGTTTCTCAAATCTTTTCTTATCATAATTTGCCTTCTTCTTCGCGCGTCGGCGCGGAATTTCATATCGTTTAACAAAGTAAAATTATACTATCGCAAAAAAAGAGCCGTCAAGCAATTTGCCCGATACGTCTTGCATTTCAGCGCCGTAATATTTATAATATCGGTGGTTCTTCCGCCCGAAAGGGCAAAAAACGAACGAAGGAGCGCTTATGACCAAACAGGAAAGGCTGGATCGCCTCGTCCGCCTCGTAAACGAGGGGCTGACGGCAACCCGCGCGAAGGAAGCCGCCGCCCTCTTGCTTCTTCCCGAAACGGACGAAGCCTTTTTCCGATCTTACCGCCTATGGGGCGATTATATGCCCCTTTCGGACGAGATCCCCTATACCGAAGAACAACGCGATCTACACGTGCTTTGGGAGCTTCTCGACCGCTCGGTTTACGGAGCGGACTGCTCCCTTGCCGTCCCCTTGCGCCAAGCGATCGCGAAGAAACTTTTCAAGAAGTGCGGAGAGGGATTCGTAGCGGCGGAAGGCTGCCGCTTTAACTTCGGTCACAGGATCGAAGTCGGGGAAAACGTAAGCTGGAATATGGGCTGCTATATCGACGCGAAAGGAGGCGTTTCTTTCGGCGATTTCGCAATGCTGACCGAGTACGTTAAGATTTTTTCGCATAACCACAGCGAAACCGATCACCTCGTTCGAACGTATCAAAAAGTAACGATCGAAGACTTCGCCAAGCTCTATACCAATTGCACCGTTCTGCCGGGCGTAACCGTCCGAAAAGGCGCGATCGTGGCAACGGGCGCGATCGTAACCAAAGACGTTCCCGCCTATACGCTGGTATCCGGCGTCCCCGCCAAGCAAAAGAGACAGCGCGAAACGATCTCGGACGATCCCGCCGTTTACAATCAATATATGATGAAAGACGGGCTTTTTCAGGTCAAAAAACCATAAAAGAAAGGAGAAAGCGATTTGACTTTCAAAAAACCCGACGAAAAAACGCGCGTCTTTCTCTCTTGGACGATCAGCGCCGCACTCAACCTCGGTTTCTCCGTTTATTACGGATTTCTCGGCATTTTCCGCCATTCGCTTTGGCACGGGAGCATGGCGGCGTTTTGCCTGCTTTTGACCATCGTTCGCGTCTTGCTCCTGCTCCGAGAAAAAGACGAACTGCTGAAAAAAGAAACCGCGCCCGAAAAATCGAAAACCGTTTACTACGTCAACGCGGCGATCCTTCTTTTTACGAATCTCGCGATGCTGACCCCCGTCGGTTTGATGATCCGAAACGAGCGCCCCGTCTCGCTCGGTATGATTCCCGCCATCGCCATTGCGGTTTACACCGTGTATAAAATAACGACGGCGATCGCGTCGTATAAAAAGAATCGCGTACGCGCGAAGATCGGAATGCGGCAAGCCGTTACCTTCGACCTGCTCGACGCCATTATGTCCGTTTTAACGCTTCAAAACACCTTGATCCTCGTTTCAAGCGGAGAAATCGACGATACGATGCGGATCCTTTGCTCGATTACGAGCCTTGTCGCCGTTCTGGTAAGCGCTGCGATCTCGATCCTTTCCTTCGCCCGCTTGCTTCGCGAAGATCTTTCCGAAAAGAAAAAGGCGTAAGAGCGCGAAATCAACACTTTCGGCGCTCTTTGTCGTTCGTTTTCCCTCCTATCTTTGTTAAACTGAAAGCATCAAAGAAAAGGAGGATCCGAAAATGAATACGGATAAAACCTACGCGGAAAAAATCGCAAGCGAATACGCGCAAAAACAAACGAGTAAAACGGTCGCGCTGAAAAAGCTCGACGCAAAAGTCAAAAGACCGGCGGAGATCCTCGCCTATACAATCGGGATCGTTGCAACGCTTTTGTTCGGCGCGGGAATGGCCGTACTGCTCAAAGCGATCGGAAACGGAGCCCTTTGGCAAAACGTCCTCTCTTACGTTGCGGGAGCGATCGGGATCGTCGGTGTGGCGATCAATTACCCGATCTATAAAAAAGTCTCGGAAAAACGCAAAAGAAAGTACGCAGCCGACGTCATTCGCCTTGCAAAAGAAATCTCGGACGAAGAATAAAAGCAAAGGAGCGCGCCCACGTGAACAAGCAAGAAAGTAAATATTTCTATACGGCTTCCCTTATGGACGAAGCGCTCCTTCTCCTTTTGGAAAAGAAAGATTACGAATTTATAACGGTCAAAGAACTCTGCGAAAAAGCGGGCGTCAACCGTTCCACCTTTTATCTGCATTACGAGTCCATGGACGATCTTTTAGAGGAGACGACCGAACGATTGAACGAAAAGTTTCTCTCCTCATTCAGCGCCCTTCCGGATAAAAACGACGCGACGTCGAGCGTCCTTACGAAAAGCAAATATCTGATCCCCTATTTGGAATTTATTCGCAAGAACCTGAAAGTATATAAACTCATACACGAAAAGCCGCAACTTTTCCAAAACGACAAAGCGTTTCAGGCAATGTACGAACGCATTTTCGACGCCGCGCTGACGCATTTCGGCGTTCCGGAAAAGGATAAAAAATACGTGCTGGCTTTTTACACGCAAGGCGCGAAAGGCATCGTAAACGAATGGATCAAGCGCGATTGCGCGGACGAAATCGAGCGCGTTGCGTCCTTGATCGAGAAGAACACCTTTGCCGATTCGATCGAGAACGAAAGAAAAGAGTAAAAAAACGCGCGAAAAAAGAGAAGCTCCCGAAAAGCGAGAACTTCTTTTTTTTCGCCCCTTTGCCCTTCCCCCGAATCAAAAGCCGCGCTTGCCGTAAATTTCTTTTTCTCTACGCCTCGGAGAGTTTTTTCGGTTTTTTAATAAGGCCGTAACTGCAATTTTATCGTAATAAATAAGGATACTTACAAGAGACGATTTAAGGGAACGGATCGTAAGATCCATTCTTGGGCGTTCCCACATTGTCGATCACGATTCCGAATCTATCTCGGATAAAAATAATACGAGCCGCGGTTCTTCACCTTGGTTCGTATTGTTTTTGTTTGGCTTACACTTACAAAAAAGCTGTCACTTGTTTTGATCCACAACTTCCAAATCGCTTTCCAAGATAGAATCTTCGGCGGTGTCGTTCCCGTTTTCGTCCGAAAAGATCACGAGCCACCTGCCGTCAATCTTTCGTGGGTCGAGGATCGTCCCGATCATTCCCATCAATATCCCCGCCTTCTTGTATCTCTCCGAATCGCGGATCACTTTTACTCTGTCATATTCTTTCATCACATTCATTGCTACAGTATCAACAAAAAACTTTCAGAAACATTTCCCTTATGGTTTTAAAACGCTTGTTCAAATAGTCGAGATAATATGTTTCCAATATTAATCCATCATTTTTGTTATACCGTGCGTAGAGCCATTCAAAGTCTGATTCTTTTGTAAAACTAAACTTTTTCTCAATTACATCAACTGAATATGACAATCCAGTTGCCTCATAGATGGTCTTTTCTTTTTTACCCCTATTAACATCTTCTGGTAAATAACAATAATTTGCCAAACAACTTACGGGGAGTTTTAACCCATCCATATCTTTTAGCAACAATCTCATCTTTTCTTTTGTAGCCAAATGCTCGATATCAAATCTTTTTGTTGATAATTGATCCTTAGCTGTAAACAAATCCATGTAAATACAGTTCAAGATAACCGAATCTGAATTCGTTGGATTGGTAAACCTCTCATTTTGTTTGTTTGAAAGTTGGGATTGATAATAATTGTCAATTAATGATTCCCATCTTTGTTTAGATATTACTTCTAAATATCTCTTTTCATTAATAGAAGAATAAACCTTGCCACCCCCACCATCATGCCAATAATTCCCAACGATATCTGCTACATAATGGCTGAGCAAAAGCTTGTCAAAAGATTTTTTTCTGTCATTCCATGTTGCCCGCAGTGTGTCTAGATTTTGGACATCATACATTTCTCTAAAGGTATTTGCAATCAATGATATTATTTGATATTTTGAATGTAATACATTAAACTTCCTTTTATTACCCTTAAACTGAGAAACTACAGCAATTGAATCATTCACAAACTGTATAGCTTCTTCTATTCTTTTCTGTAATTTGTTTATGTTTAGTTTCGAAAGGCTTTTATCCAAGTTCGCAACATTATCAGAATCGTTTATACAAGCATCTACTATCTCAAAACTGATTTCGTTTATTTCATCATCTTTTGCAGTTGTTTCAACTTTTAGACATTCATACCTTTCATTCCAGTATTTTCCCAATCCAAACAAGTACTCGAAGGCGCTTAACTCTTGAGTTATTTTGATGTCTTCAATACTAAAATCCTTCAAGGTGAAATCCTTCTCTAGTAAAACCAAATATTTATTGATAACCTTATCAACAATTTCTTTACAATTAATTTTGTATTTTTTTTGACTCCAAACTGCCGCATATATTTCATAGTCGTTTAATGGAATCCCTTCTGTATTAATAAGATTAAAAATCTCACACAGCAATTCTTGCGGGCCGGAATAGACAACTATTGGAACCGCGGCAGAACAAACCTTGTTATACTGATCTTTTACGCTTTTTATTTCAGTTGAAAGAATATCGTATATTTTTTCAGTTGCCTCCATTTCCGATTCTAGATTCGGAAACTCTTTAAAAATAGTCCTAGCAAGTTTAAACAAATCAATGTTATCAAAATTTTGCTTTTCCTTGTAATAGTCCAAAATCAATCTGCCAATAACTTTATTAATAGACTTATTCTCGGCTTCAGGAAATAAAACTCTTCGAATGGCATCCAACGTGTTCTCGTCGATTCTTTCGATATTCGATAACGGATTATAGATATAATCACAAACAGTAGATCCTCGTTGTAAGCCATCTACTACTGAAAAAACATTAATCTCATTGGTCTGCGCAAAAAGTAATGACCCAAAAGGATAGCCCTTACTAATAGAATCAATAAACCTATTCCTTTGGCTCTTACTCCATCTTAACCCCCTTTGAAAAACTGGGATTGTTACTTTCCGATGAGAATCATCTCCGGATCTTTCCTTAAATGCTTTTGCTACATCGCGAATTGTCCACTCTTCAACTTTATAAAACGACATATTTTTCTCCTGTAGATAGCGATATTGATAATTATATCATTTTTCAAAGATAGATTCAATAGCCCAAACAATGTGTTAGAAGATACAATGTGACGTCGTTAGTTTAAATCCAATCGGATCTGAAAAACTGCAAAATGACAGCTATAAAACGAATAGACTTTGTCCAAGAATTTTAAAAATCAAATGCTGCTACTCTTGCGAATAATGAAAATCAAACTTTTGATTTGAGTGTGCGGATAGATGCTATAAGCAAAACACGAATTTTAGTGCATTTTTTATCAATTGTTGAAAATGTATTCTCGTCAATGAGCGCTGCATCTTTTAACATTTGCAGCCAACGTCCTGTTTCAAATGCTTCTTTTAATGCGATTTCAAACTTGGAGATCATATCTGCGCGACTTTGAGGGTGACCTGCTTCGGCGATATTTGCCGCAACGCTGGTCGCACTCCTTTTTATCTGATCGGCAAAATTGTGCTCCTTCTTTTGTTGGAGCCCCTTTGCCAACTTTACGCACAACGCGACAAGTTCCAATGATAATTCGCTTAGTTGATCCTTTTTCATATTTCTATCATAGCATATCACGCCTTTGCCGTCAATAATGCCGACTGTAAGGAGGTACATAATGCCGAGCAACGCGAGGTGCATCATGTCGCCAACGGCGATGCATAATGCTTG